>Ga0208625_100055_pt1 | contig 26707 bp, 24 predicted proteins | sample LakWasMeta8_HOW4_2_FD_183858 | JGI IMG/M metagenome (GOLD analysis project Ga0208625, IMG submission 183858) | Freshwater sediment methanotrophic microbial communities from Lake Washington under simulated oxygen tension - Sediment Metagenome... | ecosystem: Environmental > Aquatic > Freshwater >... | reverse complement strand
GGCAAAGTTGCCGGAGCTTGCGCAGCGCATCACGGTTTACTTCAACAACGGCGATTTGGCGCTTGCAACCAGTGAATTAACCAAGGGCAACCCTGATCGTCTAGGGCATGACGGCCCCAGTAAGCCCCATCAAATAGCCGCTAAAGTGGTCATCGTCGACGCCAGCGACGTGGTCCACGGTACTAGCGAACATTCCTACCATGTCGAAGAGGACAAGGTCGCCATAGACATCATCGCGGTACTGCAAGGCCAAAGTTCGGATAAGATTCCAGCCCGGCAATATGTTCCGCATGCCAATAAATTCAGATTGCTCTGAATTGATAATCCACGGCCAACCCAACAAATCCAAGCCTTGTATCTTGGGTTGTGACTAGACAATAGAACGGTAATTTATAGGATGGGCTGACGAAGGAAGCCCATCAAATCCGATTAAGCAAAATGACCAACTACCGTCGCATTTACACTCCTGGAGCAACCTGGTTTTTCACGATCAACCTCGCCGAGCGAAATAACAATGCGTTGTTAATCGAAAACATAGATCAACTGCGGCAGGCTTTCCGCTATGTAAAACAACGGCGACCTTTCGATATCAATGCCGCCGTCGTGCTGCCAGAGCATTTGCACTGTGTCTGGACCTTGCCTCCGAATTACAGCGAATACTCGATTCGCTGGAATTTACTTAAAGCACATTTTTCCCGCAGCATTCACAAAGGCGAACACGTTTCGGTAAGCCGAATAAGCAAAAGAGAACGAGGCATCTGGCAACGTCGATTTTGGGCGCATTTAATAACCAACGAGCGCGATTTCAACCAACACATCGATTATGTCCACTGGAATCCGGTAAAACACGGTTGGCCAAAGCAGGCGGCTGATTGGCCGTATTCAAGTTTTCATAGGTATGTGAAACTTGGTATTTATCCGCTTGATTGGGGCGGCGCCGAAGAATTTAATTTTGATGTTGGGGAATGATTTATGATGGGCTTCGTGCCTCAGCCCATCCTATCAGCTAGGGAATAATGGCTTATGAGTGGCATTTCCCGAATAGGATGGGTTGACGAAGGAAGCCCATCAATCGCGACAAAATTACGTTTCACTGCATCCATGAATTCTTCGCACCGGGCATCACGTATTCACCGCTTGGAAGGAAGCTTGGCAATAGCCGCAACTCATGCTATTAAAATCGCAACTATTGGATTACGCTATCGTTTTTGCGGCCTGGGGGTAAACCCAATGTCCCTGACTCTGAACTCGACGGCGGTTACCGATGAGCGAAATAAGCAAACAAGAGCTTGAAAACATTGGCAAGGGTTATCAGGAGCTGATGGCATCACAGCAAACACTATTACTTTCGACGGCTTCGGCAAATGGGGTTCCCGACATCAGTTATGCCCCTTTTGTACGTGACTACGCCGGAGTTTTTTATATCTTTGTCAGTGAGATGGCCAGCCATACGGCTAACCTGTTGAACAACCCGCAGGCATCGATACTGTTTATACGTCCGGAATCGGATTCGCGTAACCTTTTTGCACGGGAGCGGGCGGTGTTGGGTTGCAGCGTCCGCGAAATAAGCCGGGATGATGCCATTTATCCAGAGCAAATACAGGCTTTGCAGGACAAATTTGGCGAGGTTGTCGGTGTGTTGCGGTCATTATCGGATTTCCATTTATTTGCCTTGCGTCCGGAAAAGGGGCGATACATTGTCGGCTTTGGCCGGGCTTTCAATATTGATGTAATCAATGGCGCCTTGAGCCCTATAAATTCGGAGACAGGAAAATCGGGCTAATTGTGCCGCCTCTTTGCAGCAGTGTAGGTTGGGTTACATGCCGTTCGTAACCCAACTTAACCGATTTTCCTTATAGCCAACCACAACCTACTTTAAACATTACGGCAGGGAGCAAGCGCATCAATAGCTATTCTGTGATGTGAAGCTTGGGGTTAACCTTTAGGGCAAGGAGATTTAACAGATGACGGCTTTTCTCAGCATCGACGGTTCTTACGGCGAAGGCGGCGGGCAAATCCTGCGCAGCACGCTGAGTCTGTCGGCCATCACAGGGCGTCCGGTACGCATCGAGAACCTGCGCGCGAACAGGAAAAAGCCGGGGCTGGCGGCGCAGCATCTGACTTCGGTGCGGGCGGCGGCGATGCTCTGCGATGCCGACATGCAGGGCGCTGAACTCGGTTCGCAAACGCTGCAATTCATTCCTCGCAAGCCTGTAAGGGCCGGCGATTACTCGCTGGACGTGGCCGAGGCGCGGGAAGGCGGCAGCGCCGGCGCGGCCATGCTGGTGCTGCAAACTCTGCTGCTGCCGCTGGCACTGGCATCGGGCGAATCCACCGTCATATTGCGCGGCGGCACGCACGTTGCCATGAGCCCTTCCTATGATTACGTGCACGATGTCTGGCTGCCCATGCTTGGCCGCATGGGCGTGCATGCCGAACTTTCCCTCGTTCGATCCGGCTGGTTCCCGGTGGGGCGAGGACAAGTGAGGCTGCGAATCGCGGGATCTGCGCAATTGCGGCCCCTGCGCCTGGAACAGCGCGGCCCGCTGCGGACGGTCACCGGACGCGCGCTGGCCGCCAATCTGCCCGCCCATATCTGCGAACGCATGGCACACCACGCAAGCGATCTGCTGGAGCAGGCAGGATTGAAGGCGGACATCGAGGCGGCCGTTTTGAAAGCATCCTGCCCCGGCGCCGGTTTGTATCTGACCGCTCATTACCAAAACTGCCTGGCAGGTTTTAGCGCCCAAGGGGAACGCGGAAAGCCCGCCGAACAAGTCGCCGAGGAAGCCTGCGCCGCGCTCTTGCAGCACCATCGCTCGGGCGCGGCCCTGGAGCCGCATCTCGCCGATCAGTTGATCCTGCCGGCCGCCTTGTGCCGGGACGAATCCATTTTCAGCGTCGAGCGCATCAGTCCGCATCTGATCACCAACGCCTGGGTGGTTGAACGTTTCGGGCTGGCGCGGATAGACCTCGTCCCGGCCGCGGACGGCACCGGTTTGGTCAAAATCCTTGCCGGTAACGCTGCATGATGCCCATTCAAGACCTCCTGCATCGCATCCGCTGGGACCCCGAATTCGGCCGCGGCGAATTCGTGATCGGTTATTACGACCGGGTCGAGCACGAAATCATTTGCGTGCCGTTTCGCGAAATCGCCTTGCCAAAGGACGCCCCGGGCGTATTCGAACTGATCGATCACGAGGGGCAGAGGCACACCATTCCCTTGCACCGGGTCAAGTCGGTTTACAAGAACGGGGAATTGATCTGGCATCGGGATTGAACAGGGACTGCGCATCCAGCGCACAGAACAAGGCTATATTGGAACGGGGCGGTTTAGGCGCGAAAATCTTCATGCTATTGGCTTTTAAGTCCAATGCCGAGCATCCGGAGATTTACAAGTGTTCGGGTAGGGTGGTTATAATACGCGGTTGATTTAAGCCCGTTGCCGGCCCTGTTTTTCACAAGGACAATAAAATTGCCATGAATTTATTACTTAAATACCTCGGCCTTTGCTGGTTCAGAAATAATCCTGCCGATCTCGTTCCGCCCACATCGTTTATGTGGAAAGTGGTGGCGTTCTACCTGGTTTCAGGCATTATTGTTGAAGGCCTGATTGCTGATCCAGCCGACGGCACGCTGGAAGTCTTGTTGCGGACTATCATGGCATTTTCGTCCATCGCCGTATTTTTGTTGATTGTCAAAAAATGGAAGTATTTCAATCAGGTATTCACGGCCATTTTCGTCTGCGAAAACTTTATTATGACCCTGGCCATTGCCACCGAGGCGCTGGATTTTGCGATGGTGATGAATCATGTGGAAGAGCGGGAAGTGATATCCATCGGTTTAGGCGTGTTATTAGTCTTATGGTATATATCGATTGTCAGTTACATTGTCCGGCAATTTTTTTCGTACAACATGACCAGCAGTATCATTGCGGCGATTAGCTATTTTGTCTTAACTTACGGCATTCCGATGTTGTTTATGGATATCTAACTTCACAAGCCGTTAAGAACTCAGCAGTCTTAAAGCGCAGTTTTACGGATGTGAGCCATAAAAAAGCCGGATTTGTTCCGGCTTTTTTATGCGTATGAGTCTGCCGTTTATTCGGCAGGTGTTAAATGGTGTTGGGTGTGCTCCGGAAGTTCAGCGTTGCCGTGATCGCTCGCCTGGGCGTCGAACCATTCATGCAGAGCCACAACGTAGGGTGGAAATTCCGTCGTATAGTGAATCTGGGCGCCGTCTTCCAAAGCCTTGTATTCATATTTGATGTCATCCTTTTCGGCTTTTTTCATCTGAGCCAGGCCCGGCATATCAGGGCCGTGCATGCGTTCGGATGCAGAAAAATCACCGTTACTGAATTCATTGGCAATCTTACGCAGATGGGCCTGGATCAATTTTATCTGCTTGGTATCGCTTGCTGATTTGGCCACAACATGCTGAACGCCGCCATGAGCCGTTTTGGTAAATGTCTGCAGGGTTTGGTTTAAGGCATAGGGCGTATGTTGTTGAACGTTTTTCTGCAATTCATCGGCCTTTTCGGTGCTGGTCTTTTCAAGCGCTAACGCCGCTGTGGAAAAAAATAAAAGCCCGGCCACTATTAATGTGTACTTTTTCATCATAGAACTCCTCTGTGGGTTAAGCCTCAATGGAAAATGCCTTATCTTTCAACTACGCCTAACAAGACACATTGCCGTGAGGCAGGTTCAATAAATCGGCGCTTACAACGCTGCCCGTCTTAGCCGTAAGGCATTGACGATGACCGAAACCGAGCTAAAGCTCATCGCCGCCGCCGCAATCATCGGCGACAGTAAAAGGCCGAAAAACGGATACAGTACGCCGGCGGCAATCGGTACGCCCAGGGCATTATAAATAAATGCAAAGAACAGATTCTGGCGGATATTACGCATGGTAGCCCGGCTTAAATGACGGGCTTTCGCTATGCCCATTAAATCACCTTTTACCAGGGTGACGCCCGCGCTCTCCATGGCGATGTCGGTGCCTGTGCCCATGGCAATGCCGATGTTTGCTGCGGCCAAAGCCGGGGCATCGTTAATGCCGTCACCCGCCATGGCGACTATTCGGCCTTCGGCCTGTAATTTTTTTATCACTTCGGTTTTTTGATCGGGCAATACTTCGGCATAGACCTGATCAATCCTCAGACTTTTGGCGACAATTTCGGCCGTTGTGTGATTGTCGCCCGTCAACATCACCACCCTGATGCCTTCCTTATGTAATTCTGCCAGCGCCTTTAATGTGGTTTTTTTGATCGGATCGGCGACTCCCAGCAGACCGGCGGCGTTACCGTCTATTGCCAGCATCATGACTGTTTGTCCCTGTTCGCGCAGGCTATCTATCCGTTTTATCAACGGGTTCATTGCTATGCCGGATTCAGTCATCAATTGCGCATTACCCAGGACAAGCTGCCGGCCGTCAACCTGTCCGGTAACGCCCCGTCCGGTCACGGATTGGAAATCCGTGACCTTCTTCAGCAATAAGTCTTGCTCCTCAGCGCCCCTGACCAGGGCGGCGGCCAGTGGATGTTCGCTGGCACGCTCGATACTGGCGGCAAAACACAGAACTTCTTCCTTATTGAAGCCCTTGGCTGCCTCCACCGTGATCAGTTTGGGTTTTCCTTCTGTGAGAGTGCCGGTTTTATCAAGCACCAGAGTATCCACTTTTTCCATTATTTCCAGGGCTTCGGCATTTTTAATCAGGATGCCCGCCGTCGCGCCGCGGCCGGTGCCGACCATGATTGATATGGGGGTTGCCAGACCTAATGCGCAGGGGCAGGCGATGATCAATACGGCGACGGCATTGACTACGGCGTGAGCCAGTTTGGGTTCAGGCCCCGCTTGCCACCAGACTGCCAGCGTAATGAGGGCTATCAATATCACGGCGGGGACAAAGTAGCCGGAAACCACGTCGGCCAATTTTTGAATGGGCGCGCGGCTGCGTTGCGCTTCACTGACCATGTGTATGATTTGGGAAAGCAGGGTGTCGCTGCCGACACGTTCGGCGCGCATCAATAAAGTGCCGGTGCCGTTAATGGTGGCGCCGATGAGCGGCATGTCGACCATCTTTTCGACCGGAATCGGTTCGCCCGTCACCATCGATTCATCGACTGAACTGGACCCCTCCAAAACAACACCATCAACCGGCACTTTTTCACCGGGCCGAACCCGTAAAATATGGCCGGGTTGCACATGTTCCAGCGGAATATCGGTTTCGCTGCCGTCGGCATGGTGCAGGCGGGCGGTTTTGGGCGCCAGCCCCAGCAGCATTTTAATCGCATCGTTGGTTCGGCTTCTCGCCCGCAATTCCAGAACCTGGCCTAGCAGAACCAAGGTGGTTATCACCGCAGCCGCTTCAAAGTAGACCGCCACGGCGCCATGCTCGTCGCGCATCAGCGGGGGGAAAATCCGGGGCAGGAAGCTTGCAAATACACTGTAAATCCAGGCGACTCCTATACCTAAGGCTATCAAGGTAAACATATTCAGGCGGCGATTCACCACCGAAGCCCAGGCGCGTTGAAAAAACGGCCAGCCGCCCCACAAAACGACGGGTGTGGCTAGAACAAATTCAAGTTTTTGCAGGGTCTGGATGGACAAAACATCAGCCAATAAGGACGGCATCAGGTCGTGGGACATCGCCATCAGGAACACCGGTACCGACAGAGCGGCGCTGATCCAAAAGCGCCGGCTCATGTCGGTGAGTTCCGTGCTTTCCTCTGGTTCATCTGAAACAGACCTAGCCTCCAGGGCCATGCCGCACTTGGGACATATGCCCGGCTCATTGCGGATAATGTCAGGATGCATCGGGCACACATATTCAGTAGCCGATTTAGAAGACACGTCCACCACTTCCTCCAAGGCCATGCCGCATTTTGGACAATTTCCCGGGTGATCCTGGCGAATTTCGGGGTGCATGGGGCAGGTATATGATTTTTTGTGATGCCCAGTTGGAGAAGGGCTTTCGTGTGATTGCTTCATAACGTAACTCCCTAAGTTTGGACATCGGTCCGCTGTTTTCGTAGCGTCCGTCCAAATAAATGCGGATGAGAGGGCAATTCTATTTTGACGCTGTGGGGGGTGAGTCATTCAAGATAGACCGAGGCGGCAAACTTTAGTTTATTTGTTTAATGGGATATTGCCCTTGGTCTTGTTGCCAGCGAAATCTGTTCCAGCATTACGGGCTTCATCGTCTGCCCCAGCGCCGGGCTTGCAAGAATTAGTCCCCAAATTCCATCAGAACATAGGCCAGAATGTCGTGATCGGGAGGCGGGTTGCCGGCAATGAAGCGGAAAGCCGCCGAATTGTGGTTCGCCCGCTCTAACTGCGACTGGAGAAGGTACCGATAGCGCAATCATTGACCAACAAGGCCCACAGCAGTGCCGGATCTAATCGTCGCTGAACCCAGTGGCCTGTCAACTTTGATACATCGAGTTGCTCGATTACTTCAACGATGAAGCCTGCCAACTGTGGGAGATTTGGTGACTGTTGGATGGGCCGAGAGTTCGAAGTCTGATTTAACAGTTGCTCTTTACACTTTTTTTACACGCGGATAAATATAATCTTGCTCTAGAAAAATAGGTGGCAATCAAGAACTAAAATGGTTGATTTAGCTAATATTGATAATTTATTTAATTAAACAATGAAGAACTTATTTGTAATCGCATTTTCAATTATTTTTATAGCTTTGCTTATAATTGTAGGCAATTGGGAAATACAAAGGCAGAACATTGTCTCCAGGAAATATATAAAGGATGTTCCGATAAATAGCCAGAAAACGGAACTGGGAAATAAGATATCTCAAAAACCTAAAACGGGTTCCGAAAATGATTTCCTGGTTAATGTGCAGAATAAGCCGAATCATTATATCGTTACGATCAATACGCTTGGTATCGATGTTTCTGATGTTGATGTCAAAGTTGAAGGCAGGCAACTGGATATACTGATCAAGATAAGTAATTCTGATATCCAGAATACGAATTTGAAAAACTCCGATTATAAGTATCTTTCCCGTTATATGGGAGAGTTCAGTAAAAGTATCACATTACCTGGTCCAGTCGTTACAGACAAGATATCATCTGATTTTAAAGATGGCGTATTGACCGTTACTCTCCTCAAACAATAACATGGCAGCTGTTGATAAACCGCAGCTAACATTATTGGCGGATTTCTATATTTTTTCTAATTAAAAATATATTAAGTATAGCCAGACAATATTATTCTGATCTCACCCAACAGTTCTTCGACTTCCTATGAAAATTGATCTTAAAGTTTATATTGCCTATTCAACTGTAATTTTATTTATCTTGATTATCTTTTATAGATATATCCAAAGATTAATATTCGAATTTCAGAAGATTGCAAACTATTTAAAGCATTGTGGACGCAAAGAATATTCTCTATCGACTTTTCCTAATATCAATCAGTCGGCAATAAAAAATCAGATCCTGAAATACGTAGCTATTTTGCTAACTGCGCTTTTACCCTCATTATCATTGGCTACAGAACAAACCGCAGTTGAAAACGCCGCGCCGTCTCTCGATTTGACGATGCATTGGGCAGGTTTTTTAATTTTAGCCATCTTTGCGCTCGCTTATTTTCTTGCGATGGTTGAAGAAGTAACCGAACTGCGCAAGTCAAAGCCGATGGTTTTTGCGGCTAGCCTCATTTGGATGATCATCGCCGCCGTTTATGCCGGCAATGGCATGACCGAACAAGTCAAAACTGCTTTTCGCCTAACCTTGGAAGGCTATGCCGAGTTATTTTTATTTATTATGGTATCCATGGCGTATTTAAACGCCATGGAAGATCGATCCGTCTTTGAAAGACTGCGGGTATGGCTCTTGAGTAAAAACTTCAGTTATCGGCAGTTATTTTGGATTACAGGCGTTTTGGCATTCTTCATTTCGTCGGTATGTAATAACCTGACGACAGCCCTGTTGATGGGATCAGTGATTGTCGCGTTGGGTAAGGACTGTAAACGCTTTGTCAATTTATCTTGCATCAATGTTGTGGTAGCAGCAAATGCAGGGGGCTCATTTTGTCCCTTTGGCGATATCACGACATTGCTGGTATGGCAGAACGGCATGATACCGTTTGCTCATTTTTTCGTCTTATTTATTCCTGCCGTCATTAATTTCGTTCTACCAGCGGCCATTATATATTTTTGGGTCCCTAATGCCTTTCCCGTTGCAGTCAAGGAAGCTCAGCCGATCAAGCGAGGCGGGTTGGTCATCATAGCCTTATTTGTGTTGACGATTATGACTGCCGCAAGTTTTGAGAACTTCCTGGATTTGCCGCCGGCGGCGGGCATGATGCTGGGATTAACGTATCTTTCCTTTTTCAGTTTTTATTTGCAAAAAAATAAAGGAATCGATCCGGAAAAGTTGAGAATCGCAAAACAACAGGAAATCGACGAGGCCATCAAAAGCCTGACGGTTGTCAGGGAGGGTTATATTGACTACTTTGGTCCGATGAAAATCATGAACCGCTTGGAAGCCATCGAACAAAAAAAAGTAGAACAGATGGACATGCCCTTCGATGTCTTTAGCAAGGTCGCGAATTTGGAATGGGATACCCTGTTATTTTTTTACGGCGTCATGATAGCCGTTGGCGGTTTAAGTTTTATCGGTTATTTAGGCATAACTTCACAATATTTGTATGTAGGCTTGGATCCGACTATCGCTAATATTCTGGTCGGAGCCGCGTCGGCTTTTGTTGACAACGGGACCATCATGCTGGCGGTTTTGACCATGGCTCCCGATATTTCCGATGGACAATGGCTGCTTGTGACATTGACCACGGGCGTCGGCGGCAGCATGTTGGCAGTAGGTTCAGCTGCGGGAGTGGGCCTCATGGGGCAAACAAAGGGACTCTATACGTTTACCAGCCATTTAAAGTGGACTCCTGTGATCATACTGGGATATTTAGGCAGTATTGCCGCACATTTTTTGATCAATGCCGATTTGTTCTGAACAAGCGGAAAGCTATAACGCCGGGAGTTAAAGGTGCAAAGCCAATATCACATAAGCCAGGATAAAGCCGCCAATTCAGGCGTTTTAGCGGAGAATCAGCTAATGCTTGGCTATGTCTGGGGAGTTTCGGCTCCCTTAATCTGTACCCTGACCATTTGGCCGTTACAAAATTGGCTGGGTCCGGCCAGCATTCTGATGACCTATCTGCTAGGCGTATTTTTGGTTGCGAGCTGTTATGGTCGCGGAGCATCCATGGTGGCGTCATTGATCAGCGCGCCGGTATTCGCATTTTACTTTGCCAGACCCATTTTTTCGTTTGCAATCCAGGATCTTGAAAACATTATTAGCTTGGTAGTCATGATGGTGGTGGCCAATGTCACCGGCAACCTTCTGGAAAAATCCAGACTCCAGGCAGAACTAGCAAGGCAACGCGAAATCCTGGCCAGTGCGCTCTATCGATTGAGCCGGGACCTTTCGGATGCTAAAGACCAGGACGCTGTCGCCTGCATCGCTGTGGAACACATTCGCGATGAATTCGAGGTTGAATCGGTTCTATTAATTGCGGACGGCGAAAATCGCTTAAAAACCCCAGCAAGTTTGTCATTGCCCATTTCTTTAGCCGACATCGACTTAACCCGAGCTCAACATATTTTTGAAAATCGAAAGGTCAAAAAAGAAAACAGCAACCTATATTGCCCGCTTGAAGGTTCTCTTGCTTGGCAAGGTATTTTGATAATTCATGCCAACATGCCATTCCCTTGGCAAACCGCAGAACAAAACGCATTCCTCGATACGTTTTGCCACTTAATCGGCCAAACCTTGGAGCGCTTGCAACTCGCCACTAAGGCCAGAGAGGCGACGATTCAAGCCGAAACCGAAGCCCTGCGCAATGCGCTATTGAGTTCCATCTCTCACGATTTACGCACCCCATTAACTCGAATCATCGGCGCTGCCAGTACATTGATCGAGAACGATGCCGGGTTTTCCACTTTAGAACGCCTGGACTTGAATCATATCGTCCTGGACGAAGCGCAGCGCATGTCGGAATTGACTGGCAAATTGCTGGATATGGCCAGACTCAGCAGCGGCGAAATCATACTGCACCGGGACTGGAACGCACTCGAAGAAATCGTCGGCAGTGCCTTGAATCGTTTGGACAAGCACCTTAAAGACAGGCCGGTACGCACTATTCTGCCTGACAGCTTGCCACTGTTATGGATCGATGCGGTATTAATAGAGCAAGTGTTGGTTAATTTAATCGAAAATGCAGTCAAGTACAGCCCGGCAGGCAATCCGATCGACATTTGCGGAAAAACGGAGGATGGCTATTGCCGTCTAGCCGTAGTGGATTACGGTCCAGGTATTGCCAAAGGCAAGGAAATTCAAATTTTCGACAAATTTTATCAGGGCGACCCCGAATCTGATCAAAGCGGTGTTGGCCTGGGCTTGGCTTTATGCAAAGCGATTATCGAAGCTCATGGCGGCGTCATCTACGCCAGCAATCGGGTCGGCAAAGGTGCCGAATTTGTTATCAAGTTGCCGCTGCACGAACCGCCGCAAGTTGCCGAACCTGAAACTACCGGAATTATGTCATGAGTGAAGGGCACCTAATTCTTATCATTGAGGACGACTTGCAGACCCGACGTTTTCTGACATCCAGTCTCAAGCATCGGGGTTGGCGCACTGTAGAAGCAGACTGTGGCAAAACCGGTCTGGCGATGCTAAAGAGCGAAAATCCAGAACTAGTGATCCTGGACCTGGGTTTGCCGGATATGGATGGAATCACCGTAACACGGCGCTTGCGGCAATTATCCGATTTACCCATCCTGATTTTGTCGGCCCGCAGTCAAGAGCAAAATAAAATCATGGCACTTGATGCCGGTGCCGACGATTACTTAACCAAACCCTTTGGAGGGGGTGAGCTCAATGCTCGATTGCAGGCCTTGTTGCGGCGCGTTTCCAGAAGCTTTGTCTCCATGGAAATCTTTGAAACCGGAGAGTTGAAAGTGGACCTGACCCGCCGCAAGGTTTTTTTATCCAACAATGAAGTGCACATTACTCCGATCGAGTACCGATTACTCACAATATTGATACGGGAGGCCGGATTAGTAGTTACCCATCGCCAACTATTGCAAGAAGTGTGGGGTGCGGAACATATTGGAGATCAACATTATTTACGCATTTATATGGGGCAATTGCGCCATAAGCTGGAAACAAATCCGGCGCGGCCCCGTTATTTGCTGACCGAGGTTGGCGTAGGGTACAGGCTTTCCCTGAGTTAATCGAATCCAAGAATGATGCTTTAAATGCGTCGATTAGTCTGACTATCCCAATAAATATAACACTCTCTATTGACGTAACCAGGATGTGCTCATGTCGTTGAATAACCCCGTACGCAATCTTATTTTTCATTGGGGTAACTGGTTGTTATATGCACCGCTCTCGGTGCTTTGCATAGCAGTTATCATGGCCGTCTTTGCCCTGCAATATACGGCCAATAATTTGAGTGTGAATACCGATACCACCGATCTGATTGCACCGGATGCCCCCTTTCAACAAAACCGCCGCAAGTTTGAAAAAGCCTTCCCCCAGGACACACATGCCTTACTGTTGGTGGTTGAATCCAGCACACCCGAATTAACCAAGGCGGCAGGCAAACGATTGCAACGTTTACTGAGCGCGGATATTACGCATTTCACAAAGGTTTATAACCCTGATGACAATGCATTCTTTCATCAGAACGGCTTGCTCTATCTTGACAGCGATGAACTGCAGTCCCTCTCCAATACCCTGTCTCAGGCCCAGCCTTTTATCGGCCGAATTTCTCAAGAGCCTAGCCTTAACGGTTTCTTTTCAATCTTTACAGACGCCCTCGATTCCGCCAACGGGCCACAGGAACTGCCGATTGATCTCACTTCTTTGATCACCAAAGTCACTAACAACCTGCACAAAACCGTCAATGACGATAAGGATTTACTGTCCTGGCAGGAACTGATCGCAGAAAAGACACTAAGCATGGGCCCGAAAGACAAAACTTTTATTTTTGTCCTGCCCAAACTGGATTTTAGCCAAATGCAACCGGCTGAGAATGCCATCGGGGCCGTCCGCCAGGCCGTCGCCAAAATTCAAGATCCCAACCTGCCTGCGGTTAAGGTCTGGATTACCGGCGAAATCGGCCTTGAACACGACGAACTGACCGGTATCAGTGAAGGCACTTTTGCCGCCAGTTTATTCTCTGTCGGCCTGGTCTGCCTGATTTTAATGATTGCCTATCGCTCTTTTTTGCTGACCCTGGCGACCCTGTTGACGATCACTTTGGGCATGATTTTTAGCGGCCTGTTTGCCGCTTTCGCGGTCAAGCAACTGAATTTGATTTCAGTGGCTTTTGCTGTATCGAATATTGGTTTAGGCGTTGAATACGCCATCCATTTTTGTTTGCGTTACCGCGACAATCTGAGCGTACATCGTGACCGCAACCAAGCCATACGCGCCGCCTTGATGGCAACCAGCCCCTCCTTGATACTGTGCGCGGGCACCACGTCCATCGGGCTTTATTCCTTCATCCCTACCGATTATCAGGGCATTTCCGAATTGGGCTTACTGGCTGGAACCAGCCTTTTTATCTGCCTATTTGTGACCTTGACGGCATTGCCGGCGCTTTTGAAGCTGTTGCCGGTATCGCCGGCGAATGAATCCGTACCCGATTTCCCTGGCGCTGCAAAAATTCCCGAAGCTTTAGCGACCTTTACACTCCACAATGCCAAGCCCATTTCCATCATGACGGGCATCCTCGCGGTCATTGCCGTTATTTTAGTGATCGAGGTCAAAACCGATTTTAATCCGATCAATTTGCGCGATCCAGGGACTGAGTCGGTCATCGCCTTCAAGGATTTGATGAAAGACAAAGACACGACGCCGATGACTCTGACCGTCCTGGCTGAGGATGAAGCCACGGCGAAAAAGTATCAGCAACAACTCGCTGTGCTAAATTCGGTTGATAAAACCGTCAGCCTGTTCGATTTTTTACCGTCCGAGCAGGAAGACAAATTAGCCTCGATCGAAGAAATGAACCTGATGATGGGTTCCGTTGCTCAAGGCTTCCCCAGGCTGAACTACGACAGGGACCCGACAGCGGAAATCCATCGTCTAATTAAGGCGATAGACAGCAGCCTGACAAAGAAAACCGACGCGCTGGAAATCGCAGCTTTCCAGGCGTTTAAACAAGAACTGAACAGCATCTTGCTTGAGCTTGACACGCGTCAAGAGCCGAGCCGGCAGCAGTACCTTGCAAAAATACAAACCTCCTTGCTCGGCACGTTGCCGATCGTCATGAACGAGCTCATTAATAATTTTAGTGCACAGGAAATCACACTAGCCGGCATTCCAGCCGATATTAAAGAACGATGGCTGAGCAAGGACGGCTTGTACCGCATTCAAATCTTTCCCAAAAAAGACTTGAACGACTTGGCCAATCTCAAGCAGTTTATTACCGATGTGCAACAAGTTGCACCTGATGCCACTGATTTGCCGGTCATGTATCTGGAGTCCATGAAAGCCGTGATCGACGCTTTTCAGGAGGCCATCATGATCGCCTTGGTTGCCATCGCGATGTTATTATTTTTTATCCGCCGCAACCTGATCGATACCTTGCTGGTGATGACGCCGCTGGTTCTGGCCGGCCTGTTCACCATGGCCAGCACCGTCATTACCGAAACCCCGATCAATTTCGCGAATATCATCGCTCTGCCCTTATTGCTAGGCTTGGGCGTGGATAACGGCATTCACATGGTTGAAAAACTGCGGCACTCGCTGTCGGAAGAACAGAACATCTATCAATCCAGTACCGCCCGCGGCATGTTCTACGGCGCCTTGACCACCATTTCTAGCTTTGCCGGCTTGGCTTTTTCGCCGCATGAAGGCATAGCAAGCATGGGCTTAGTGATCACTATCGGTATTTTCTGGATCATGACGTGCACGTTTATCATTCTGCCTGCGCTCAGCAAGCTGGTGCTCAAAGACGAGATACAGGCCGCCCATCACTAGGCGTTGCTCAGCATGGATACGACGATCTACTCACCCATATTAATGGGGATCTTATTCGGGTTTAGGGTGTTTCGCCTGACAACGACTCAATAACGCCCCTAACGCATAAGCTGAATGAGCATTAACTTAGAACAACGGCATGAAATTGACAGTAAAGTCCAAATTGCCCCTGGCGAGTTCCTGGTTCATTGATCGAATGAGAAAAAGCCCCCATGACACAAGGCCAACTGGATATCGATCTCGGGTTGATAGCGTAGCAGAACGGTTGAAGACCTTCCCGGGTCCGGTTGAATCATTCACTTTACGATTCGGTAAGAAAAAATGAATCTTGCCGAGGTAATCCCTGATTTTCGACAATATTTTACCTTGGCGCAACTCGGCGCTGAGCCCTTTTAATCGTTGAGACGACTTCGGGTACCCCACTGCCATGTCCCTACAACAAAATAATTCCAAGCAACCAGTGACCAGCCTGGCACTAAGCGCAATAGGCGTGGTTTTCGGCGACATTGGCACCAGTCCTTTATACGCAATCAAAGAAGTGTTCCACGGCGGGCTGCCCACCGATGAAACCCATGTACTCGGTGTGCTGTCACTCATATTTTGGTCGATAACGCTGGTAGTGACCACCAAATATGCGCTTTTCATTATGCGTGCCGACAATAAGGGCGAAGGCGGTATCATGGCGCTATTGGTTCTGGCTTTGCAGGGCTCAAAAGATAATCCGGATAGAAAAAAATTCATCCTCGTTATGGGCTTACTCGGCGCCGCATTGTTCTATGGCGACGGTATGATCACCCCCGCCATTTCCGTGCTCAGCGCCGTCGAAGGCCTCAGCGTTGCCGCACCGCAGCTAGCGCATTATGTGTTGCCCATTACCCTCATGGTATTGAGTGCATTGTTTATTATCCAGGCCAAGGGTACCGGACAAGTCGGTAAATTATTTGCACCGATTATGTGCTTCTGGTTTTTAACACTGGCCGTGTTGGGCATCATCAACATCGTCCATGCTCCCGGTGTATTGATAGCGGTTAACCCTTATTATGCGCTGCACTTGCTGATGGATTTGGGCTGGCATGGCTTTTTGATTATGGGCGCGATCGTGCTGACCATTACAGGCGCCGAAGCTCTGTACGCCGACATGGGGCACTTCGGACTGAAACCGATACGTTATGCCTGGTTCAGTTTTGTCTTCCCGGCTTTGCTGCTGAATTATTTTGGTCAAGGCGCGCTGTTGATTGAGCACCCTGAGGCGATACACAACCCATTTTATCTGCTCGCTCCAACCTGGGCGCTATATCCGCTGTTGTTGTTATCAACCCTGGCCACCGTGATCGCTTCGCAGGCAGTCATTTCCGGCGCATTTTCGGTAACACGCCAAGCCATCCAGCTGGGCTACTGTCCACGCATGCAGATACTGCACACCTCGGAAGATGAAATGGGGCAAGTCTATATCCCTGTGGTCAACTGGCTATTGATGGTCTCGGTGTTCGTGCTGGTATTAAGTTTTCAGTCGTCATCAGCGCTGGCTTCTGCCTACGGCATTGCGGTTACAGGCACCATGATTGTGGATACGGTCTTGGCCTTTATCGTTATTCAGGCGCTCTGGCAGTGGAAAAAATCCACTAGTATTACCTTTTTGTCAATTTTTTTAATGATCGATTTCGTCTTTCTTTCCTCTAACAGTCTGAAAATTCCATCGGGCGGTTGGTTGCCGCTGGTCATTGGTAGCGTCCTGTTCCTGATATTAACTACGTGGATCAAAGGGCGCGAACTATTAGCGAATTATCTGGACGAAAAACGGTTAATGTTCGAAGAACTGGACGAAAAAATGAAGAATCACCCACTGGTGAAGGTTTCTGGTTCGGCTATTTATTTAGCCAAAAATCTACGCGGCGTACCGCAGGTATTGCTGCAAAATCTTGAGCATAACCACGTCCTGCACGAGCGCATGATCGTGTTGACGGTAGTCACCAAAGAAGAGCCCTATGTAGATGAAGCACGACGTGTAAAAATCCGGGTATTTGACCCTACCCGGCATTTTTACCGGGTAAAACTTTATTTCGGTTTTAAGCAACAGCCCGATGTTCGTCGTGCCTTGGAACTTTGCATGCAGCAGGGATTGGCCATCGATCCCAAAAAAGTCTCGTTTTTTATCGGTAGCGAGCACCTGTCTTTTCGGCGGAAAAGCCCGATGCCCAAATGGCGCAGGTTGCTGTTCAAGTTTTTATTCCATAACGCATCCAGCGCCATCGAATTTTTCAAAATTCCTGTCGAACAAGTGCTTGAGCTGGGTATTCGAATAGAACTTTAAGGGAAAAGCGCAAAAGCGAATGCAACACCACTATGGGTTTCAAGCGACAAAAAAGGCCAGCGAGTGTGTCCGATCTTTTTCCAGCATGTTTTTAGTTTTGCCAAGCAGGTTGTTCGGGTTGGCAGATAGGCGATATTTCCGTATGGACATCTAACCCTCATTGCAATCGGACTATGTTGTTCTATTTAGTCGTTAGTAGCGATTCTGGTCGTTGGCTATCCAAGTCGCCAAATAGTCCGTTTTTATCTTTCTCACAATTTGATCAGCCAACTGGAGTAAGTCATGGGTATAAGTGTTACTAAATTGTTAATTGTATTAGCCATAGTCCTTGTTTTTTTTGGAGGCCAGCGTCTCCGTAACATGGGTTCTGATTTGGGTTCGGCAATTAAAAATTTTCGTGGCGCCCTGAAAGAAGGCGAAGAAGATGAATCCGCTGAAAATAAAGGTGAAGACATTGGGGGCGAAGAAAAATCCCGGAAAGAATAATACTGACACTCGCCGTTGAAGTGTTCTGGGGTTATAGCGAAGAAAGCAGCAGGGGAAAGTTAATGGGGTTTATAGGCTTCACACAAGGCAAGGTACAAGGGAATTGGGTTTGTAAGTTTTGATGTTCCGCTGGCCAAAAAAGCGGTAGCCTTCGATGGAATCAGAATTTCATGGCTGTTGGTCATTTCCATGACGATCACAAATGAGGTGAGCGGCGATTGCAGCATGCCGGAAAAATAAGCGGTCATGGTCAGTAGAATCATTGCCGAAGCAGGCGCTATGGGAAGCCGGTTTGCCAGATCAACCCCAAAGCCGGCGCCGGCAGCACATGCAGGTACAAAAATCCCGCCGGGGATGCCTCTGAAGAAAGTTGCGGCAGCAGCGAGCATTTTAAGGAACGGAGAGACTGGGTTCATCGGCTGAGCACTGTGTAATAGGCCGCCCAGAAAGCCGCCTGCAATTCCGCATGAGGGCACCGCTAACCAGCTTGGTCCCAAAGGCATGACGAGTGATTTGTCTTCAAAGTAAATGAGGCTGTATAGGCAGGCCGCTGTTTTTTGGCCTCGATGGGACAATGAAGGAAGCGCTGTATAATTTATTATCAGATCCGTTATGACGGGAAATCATTTGCAATGCGCGGAAGTCTATCGGGGTGGCGCTTTTGCTGCGCTTGAAAAGACAATCTTTAGAAATATAGGCCATAATTTAGCGGTAGTTTTTTTAATCATACAGAAGGTGAAGGATTATGGGGAAAGCTAAGACTTTAGGAATAGCAAGGCTGGTCTTGATCGCCATTGCAATGTTTACGGCGGGCTCGGCAATAGCCGACAAGCCGATGCGGGGCGATGGAGGCAAGCAGGAAAAACATCAGCAGAAAGGTCAAAACAAACAGAAAGCACAGCACCAGCAGAAAGAAAAACATAAGCAGAAAGAGCAGCGCCAATATCGTGATGACCGACAGGGGGGCTACGGAGAAAGGTCTTATCATGACAGGGATAGGCTCAAATATAGCGGGGGCTGGTATTTTGGCGACCAGCATAGAGCGGCCATTCGTGACTACTATGACAATCAATACCGGTCTGGCCGCTGTCCTCCGGGTCTGGCCAAGAAACACAACGGATGCATGCCGCCGGGGCAGGCGAAAAAATGGGTCATGGGACGCCCCTTGCCTAGGGATGTGATTTTTTATGATTTACCGCCGGCAGTCGTATCGGCAATCGGGGCTCCGCCGCCGGGATATCGTTTTGTGCGTGTGGCTTCCGATATCCTAATGATTAGTATCGGGACGGGAATGGTGATCGATGCGATTAACGATTTGGGCAGGTATTAACGGTAGGCCAAAAAACCTCTATCGAGGCTTTTTTGGAAATTGAAATTTCGGGAGTTGACCGGCCGCATCGGTCAGGTCAGCTTCCGCCAGTCCCGATAGACAGCACTCATACCACAATCTGATAAATAGAAAGCCTGGCGCCTTTTTAGTGCATCAATGCTTTTGCCAGGTTTATCGATAAGGCTTTTAGGGTTCTTATCGGTACTGGCTTTTCCATTCAAAACCCCGGATAATCGCGATATTTTTATCAGCGCTTTATTCATGCAATTCAAACTAAAAAACACCGATGGTTACGCCCGGCGCGGACAATTGACGTTCGCTCGGGGCGTGGTGGAAACGCCTATTTTTATGCCGGTTGGCACTTATGGCACGGTCAAGTCGCTGACGCCGGAAGATTTAACCGGCTTGGGTGCGCAAATTATTCTGGGTAATACGTTTCATCTAATGCTCAGGCCTGGCATGGACGTCATGAAGGCGCACGGCGATTTGCATGATTTCATGCATTGGAACAAGCCGATTCTGACCGATTCCGGCGGCTTTCAGGTATTCAGCCTGGGCGCGTTGCGCAAAATTACCGAGCAGGGCGTTATTTTTAAATCACCTATCAACGGCCGGCCCATTTTTATGGGGCCTGAAGAGTCCATGCAGGTACAGCGTGATCTGGGTTCTGACATTGTGATGATATTCGATGAATGCACGCCGTATCCGGCCACGGTTCAGGAGGCGGCAGATTCCATGCGGCTGTCTCTGCGCTGGGCGGCGCGCAGCAAAAAAGCCCATGACGATAATGCCTCGGCTTTGTTTGGCATCGTGCAGGGAGGCATGTACGAACACTTGCGGCAGGAATCCATAGACGGGTTGGTCGACATAGGTTTTGACGGGTATGCCATCGGCGGCTTGTCTGTGGGGGAGCCGAAAGAAGAAATGATGGCCACATTGGATGTGCTGCATGGCAAAATGCCGGCCGACAAACCGCGCTACTTGATGGGCGTAGGCACTCCGGAAGATCTGGTTGAGGCGGTGCGGCGCGGCATTGACATGTTTGATTGCGTAATGCCGACGCGCAATGCCCGCAACGGGCACCTTTTTACCAGCACCGGCGTGATCAGAATCAGAAACAGTCAATACCAGTTTGATAACAACCCCCTGGATGAAGCCTGCGGCTGTTATACCTGCCAGCATTACTCCAGGTCGTATCTGCGCCATCTGGACAAGTGCAAGGAAATGCTGGGCTCCCGCCTCAATACGATACATAACCTTTATTATTATCTGAGTCTGATGCAGGGGCTGCGCGATGCGATTGAAAAGCAGGAACTGGATGTTTTTGTTGAGCAATTCTACCGACAACGAGGAAAATCGGTTCCGACTGTGGCATAATGGAGAACATTTTATTTCATAATAACAACTAGAGGGTAATCATGAGTTTTTTTATTTCTGACGCTTTAGCCGAGGCACCTGCTGCCGCTCAACAGCCTGGCATCGAAGGCATGCTGTTTCCACTGGCTATCCTGGTGTTTTTTTACTTCTTGTTTTTGCGCCCGCAATCAAAGAAAGCCAAGGAACAAAAGCAAATGCTGGCGGCACTCACTAAAGGTGCCGAAGTGGTTACGACTGGCGGCATTTTGGGCAAAGTGGCGGATCTGGATGAGAATTTCGTCAAAATTGAAATTTCCGACAATACCTTTATTCAAGTACAGCGCCATGCGATCGCCAGCTTGATGCCCAAAGGCACTTTTAAAACGATAACTAAAAAACCTAAAATTTAACTATCGTACCTGATAGCGCATAGCTTGACGGTGAGCAGCCGTTTAAGCTATTCCGCGGTTTAATTGTTGGAATAACACATGCAAAACAGTTTCCCCCTTTGGAAAAATATATTAATCCTGGCCGTTTTTTTTATTTCGGTTATTTATGCGCTGCCCAACTTGTATGGCGATGACCCGTCTGTGCAGGTGTCTCTGATACATGATGCCAAAATAGAACAGGCTCAGGCCGATCAGATCGAAGCGTCTATTAAAGCCGCAGGATTGACGCCTAAAGCGTTCGAGCACAAGGAAGGCCGGATCCTGGCACGCTTTAATAATACCGATGATCAGCTTAAGGCAGCGGATCTGCTCAGGGATTCAATGGGCAGCGAGTATACGGTGGCCTTGAATCTTGCCCCGACAACCCCGGATTGGCTGAGGTCTGTCGGCGCGCAAGCGATGTATCTGGGTCTGGACTTGCGGGGGGGCGTGCATTTTCTGCTGGAAGTGGACATGGACGCTGCGGTGAAACAGGCCGAAGAGCGTTACAACGATGATGTGCGCCTGGCCTTAAGAACCGCGAAGCTGCACTATCAGTCCGTAACAAAAGACAAAGACCGCATTAAGGTTACGCTGAAGTCTGCGGACGATAAGCCGGCCGTGTTGGCAGTGCTGAAGAAAGAGTTTCGCAGCCTGGATATAACCGAGCCGGATGCACAAGACCAAATCTGGCTAAACATCTCTGAAAAGGAAGGGCGCGAGATTAAAAAATTCGCCGTTGCGCAAAATATGACCACGTTGCGTAACCGGGTTAATGAATTAGGCGTTGCCGAGCCGGTGATTCAACAACAAGGTGAAAACCGCATCGTTGTTCAGTTGCCGGGTGTGCAGGATACGGCACGCGCCAAGGAAATTCTGGGCACGACAGCAACTTTGGAATACCGTCTGGTAGATGTCGAGCACGATGTACAGCAAGCGGTTGCCGGACACGTTCCCGTGGGCAGCCGGCTTTATTACGATAAAAACGGTGCTCCGATTCTGCTGGATAAACGCATTATTGTGACCGGTGATCAAATTGTCGATGCTTCCTCCGGCATGGACCAGGATGGTAGGCCTTCGGTCAGTATTTCATTGAATGGTGCTGGTGGAGCCAAAATGGCCAAAACTACCCAGGTGAGCGTAGGCAAGCCTATGGCCGTGGTGTTTATCGAGTATAAAGTCGACACCCGACTGGTCAATGGTGAAAAAGTCCGACATAAACAAAAAGTGGAAAAAGTCATCAGTGTGGCCACCATCCAGGGCGTATTCAGTAACCGCTTTCAAACCACCGGGCTGGATAGTCCGCAAGAAGCGCGCAATCTGGCACTGTTGCTAAGAGCCGGAGCACTGGCGGCGCCGGTTGATATCGTGGAAGAGCGCACCGTAGGTCCTAGCCTTGGTCAGGATAATATTAACAAAGGATTATTGTCTTTTGCGGTCGGTTTTGCACTGGTCGTGCTGTTTATGGCGGTTTATTACAAGCTGTTCGGTGTGTTTGCCAATCTGGCGCTGGTGTTTAACGTTGTCATTATCGTAGCCGTATTATCGATGTTGCAGGCGACGCTGACCTTGCCGGGTATAGCCGGGATCATCCTGACCGTGGGCATGTCGGTGGATGCCAACGTGTTGATTTTTGAACGGATCAAAGAAGAACTCAGAAATGGCAATACGCCACAATCCGCTATCTATATCGGTTTTGAGAAAGCCTTTGCGACCATTCTTGATTCCAATATCACCACGCTGTTAGTGGCGGTCATGTTATTTGCTTTTGGCACCGGATCGGTGAAGGGTTTTGCGGTCACACTGATCATTGGTATTTTGTCATCCATGTTTACCGCCATTACCGGCACTCGGATGATAATTAACTGGGTCTATGGCAACCGCAGGGTTGAGAAATTATCCATTTAGTCACGCCGTCGGGTTAATGTGGCAAAACCCAGGCAAAGGTGTAGAGTTGGGCTCAGTTGATCAACATATTGAGCGTGGTCTGTTGAAAATTTAGAAGATTAAAATATGAAGACAACAAATATAAATTTTATAGGCAACCGGAAAATAGCGCTGATCTTTTCCTGTATCTTGACGGTGATTTCGATAGCCTCGCTGGCTGTGCGTGGCTTGCAGATGGGCATCGATTTTACCGGTGGCACGTTAATTGAGATCGGCTATCAGCAACCGGCCGATTTGACGGTGCTGCGTGATACTCTGGATGCTGCCGGTTTTAATGATGCGACCGTGCAAAATTTTGGCACTACCAAAGATGTGCTGATCCGCTTGAAACTGCAAGAAGGTGTGAGCAGTAAGGATTTAAGCGACAAGGTGCTGGAGGTTATCAACAAGAGTTCGGCAGAGCCAGCCAGTTTGCGCCGGGTGGAATTCGTCGGTCCGCAAGTGGGCGATGATCTGGCCGAGGACGGTTTTCTGGCCTTGCTGTATTCAACGATAGGCATTTTGATTTATGTGGCCTGGCGTTTTGAGTGGAAATTTTCGGTAGGCTCTGTCATCGCGACTTTTCACGATGTCATTGTCACAATGGGATTTTTCTCCCTTTTAGGCCTGGAGTTTGACTTGACGGTATTGGCCGCCATTCTGGCGTTAATCGGTTATTCCTTGAATGACACCATTGTGGTTTATGACCGTATTCGGGAGAATTTCAAGTTGCTAAGAAATCGTTCAACCGAAGAGATAATGAATATTTCCATCAATGAGACCCTGAGCCGTACAATCATGACTTCAGTAACAGTGATGCTGGTGCTGGTATCCTTGTTCTTTTTAGGTGGAGAAGTGATTCATAATTTTTCCATCGTGCTTTTGTTCGGTGTGATTTTTGGCACTTATTCGTCCATTTTTATCGCCAGCCCGGCGGCATTACTGTTGGGCATCAGCGCGGCGGATTTGATGGTACCGGTCAAAGAAGGCGCGGAACTCGATAACCGGCCTTAAGCTTGTCAGGTTTCTTCGAAATACGGCGGCTGATCAGGTATAATCGGCCGCTTATAAACATTTATTCACACTAGGAGTTTTAAAAAAATGGCGATAGAACGCACTTTTTCAATCATTAAACCTGATGCCGTCGCAAAAAATGTCATCGGTGAAATTTATAGCCGTTTCGAAAAAAATGGTTTGAAAATCATCGCTGCAAAAATGCTGCACCTGACCAAAGAACAAGCCGAAGGCTTTTATGCTGAACACAGCGAACGCGGCTTCTTTAATGATCTGGTGGCATTCATGATTTCAGGCCCCGTGATCATGCAAGTGCTGGAAGGTGAAAACGCCGTTCTGAAGCATCGCGAAATCATGGGTGCGACCAACCCTAAAGAAGCAGCTGCCGGCACTATCCGCGCTGATTTTGCCAACAGCATCGATGAAAATGCCGTGCATGGTTCAGACGCACTCGAAACCGCTCAAAGGGAAATTGCTTACTTTTTCTCGGACAATGAAATCTGTGCAAGAACCCGTTAATTCCAAGGTTTCGCCCCCGGCTGTTTCCGGCGGGGGCATCAATTTGCTTGATTTCGACAGAAAAGGCCTGGAGGCCTTTTTTGTCGAGATAGGCGAGAAGCCTTTTCGAGCCACTCAATTGCTTAAATGGATTTATCAGGAAGATGTCGTCGATTTCGACCTGATGACTAATTTGAGCAAATCCCTGCGCGCCTATCTGCATGAACACTGCATTATCGCGGCGCCGGAAATTGTCGTCGAACAGATCGCGACGGACGGCACGCGTAAATGGGTGCTGCAGACCGGCTGCGGCAATCGGGTCGAAACTGTTTTCATTCCTGAAGAAGGGCGCGGCACTCTGTGTGTCTCGTCGCAGGTCGGTTGCGCGCTGGCGTGCAGTTTTTGTTCGACGGCGCAGCAGGGCTTTAACCGCAATCTGACCACCGCCGAAATTATCGGCCAGGTATATGTCGCCCAAAAGCGTCTGGGCGCAGAAAAAAGAATTACCAATGTGGTCATGATGGGCATGGGCGAACCGTTGCTCAATTTTGACAATGTCATCGCGGCCATGAATCTGATGATGGATGATTTTGTTTACGGGCTGTCAAAACGCCGAGTCACCATCAGCACTTCGGGTGTCGTGCCGGCCATGTACCGATTGACCGAAGTCTGCGACGTCAGCCTGGCGGTCTCATTGCACGCGGTCACCGATGAATTGCGCGACCAGCTGGTGCCGATCAATAAAAAGTATCCGCTGAAGGAATTAATGGCAGCCTGCAGGGATAATGCCAAGATTGCGCCGCGGCGCAAGATCACCTTTGAATACGTGATGCTGGATGGCGTCAATGACTCTATGCTGGACGCCAAAGGGCTCATCAAATTGCTTAAGACGGTGCCGTCAAAACTCAATTTAATACCGTTTAATCCTTTTCCGAATTCACCTTATCGCTGTTCCAGCGCTGCAACGATAGAACGCTTCCGCGTGCTGTTAAACGATGCCGGTATTGTCACTACGGTCAGGCGTACCCGCGGAGATGATATTGATGCCGCTTGCGGGCAATTGGTCGGCAAGGTGCAGGATAAAAGTCGCAGACATTTGAAAATTCACTCAGCGGGTTCTGATCGTGCAGCATGAATTCAGCAATAAAATGAAACAACTCAGTGTGCTCCTGCTTTCAGTCCTATTGATCGCCTGTGCATCGTCAGCCAGCAAGAAAGAATCCGCCGATGTTTATTTGCAGTTAGGGATACGCTACCTGAACATGAATAAACTCGAGTTGGCCAAAACGAATCTGGAACAGGCGTTAAAGAAAGATTCGGGCAATGTTAAGGCGCACAGTGCCTTGGCTTTTCTCTATGAAAAAATAAACCGGATCGATGACGCGGAAGATCATTACGAGTCTGCACTCGATCTGGACCCGAACGATTTGGGTGCTCTCAATAATTTTGGCCGTTTTCTGTGTGATCATGGCCAGCAGGAGCGCGGATTGGCCATGTTGACGCAAGCCATTTCAGCCCCTATGAATGACAAGCCGTGGATGGCCATGACCAATGCCGGGCGCTGCCAGCTCGAATTGAAAAACCGGCAGGGCGCCGAAGAAAATTTCAGACAGGCACTGCAAATTGATCCGGCTTATCCGCCGGCATTGCTGGAAATGCTAAAAATCAGTTATGAAAAACACGAATACTGGGCGGCAAAAGGTTACTTGGAACGATATCTGAGCGTCGAGCAGCATTCCTCTGAAACCTTATGGTATGCCATGCAAATTGAGCGCGCCCTGGGTAATGAGAAGATGGCGGCAAAATACCGAACGGGGCTGCTGGAAAAATTTCCGCTTTCGAATGAAGCAAAAAAAATCAATCCTGCGCCTTAGCAGGCATTATTAATCACCATGGCAAATAATATACAAGCAATTCGCGGGATGCATGATGTGCTGCCCGATCAAACCCCATTGTGGCGACGGGCCGAACAAATCATCAAAGAGGTGCTCGGTGCTTACGGCTATAGCGAAATACGCTTTCCCATCCTGGAAAAAACCGAACTTTTCAAGCGCTCGATCGGTGAAGTCACCGATATCGTTGAAAAAGAAATGTACACCTTCGATGACAGGAACGGCGATTCCCTGACGCTGCGGCCGGAAGGCACGGCGGGCTGTTTAAGAGCCTGTCTCGAGCATGGCCTGCTGCATAATCAGGTACACCGGCTTTGGTACTACGGCCCCATGTATCGGCATGAGCGGCCGCAGAAAGGTCGTTACCGCCAGTTTTATCAACTGGGGGTTGAAACCTACGGCATGGCCGGGCCGGATATTGATGCCGAGCTGATTCTGCTG
>Ga0208625_100053_pt1 | contig 26949 bp, 17 predicted proteins | sample LakWasMeta8_HOW4_2_FD_183858 | JGI IMG/M metagenome (GOLD analysis project Ga0208625, IMG submission 183858) | Freshwater sediment methanotrophic microbial communities from Lake Washington under simulated oxygen tension - Sediment Metagenome... | ecosystem: Environmental > Aquatic > Freshwater >... | reverse complement strand
GGAGAGGAAGCGTCTGCAGGTGCTTTTTCAGGATATTATCGATACCTGGGAACAACAGACCCATGCCTGGAGAAACATACAGCTTTTTACCTCCGGCTATTCGGTCATCTCGATGGCGTTTCCTATCCTGATCTCAGCGCCCCGTTACATTTTAGGCAGCATCTCCCTGGGTGCCCTGGTGCAGTCCGCCCAATCTTTTCAACACATGGCGGCTGCCTTGTCCTGGCCGGTCGACAATATGGCGGGCGTTGCAAAATGGAGCGCATCGGTTGAACGTGTTTTGGGATTGGCACAGGCTCTAGATACCCTGGAAGAGGAGATTTTCCGCCCTGACCCGCAGCGCATCGTGATGACAAAATCAGACGATTCCGTCTTGCGTTTTCGCAACCTCAGCATCATCCGGCTTGACGGTATCGTGGTCAAGGCACACATCAACGATGAAATCAAAGCCGGGGAACGCGTTCTTGTTACCGGCAATACCTTTACCGGCAGCAAGTTGTTCAAGGCCATTGCCGGACTTTGGCCCTGGGGCGAAGGCGGCATTGAGCTGCCCGACGATGAACCCATGTTCTTCATGCCGCCCCGCCCCTATCTGCCTTCGGGTACCTTGCGGGACGCCATCTGCTACCCCTCTTCCCCAGAACAGTTCAACCCGGTTGATCTTGAGGCGGCCATGGAACTGGTCGAACTGAAAGGGTTGATCGAGCAACTTGATCAGACCGATAACTGGGAAACCGCCCTTTCCCGGGAAGAGCAACAGCGCCTGGGATTTGTTCGTCTCTTCCTGCATAAGCCCAAGTGGATATTGGTCCAGGAATCTTTTGACTCGCTCGACCCCATCGGCGAAGAAACCATGCTGAGCCTGATTTGCAAAAAACTACCCGATGCCGGGCTGCTGACGATCACCAAGCAGCCGACCGCCGATAAATTTCATCACCGTACAATCATGCTCTAAGAATTTGGCCAGAAATAACTTCCTGTGTTGTCCGACCGCATATCGCCGGTGTACGAGGGGCTTAAGCCGCGACGATAAGACTTGGGTCGCGGCTTAAGCCCCTCCTGCGCAGCCATACCGGGAAATTGTTTGTTACCAAATCCTAAGGCCTTACATCATTCTGCGCCTAACAGTCACTCGACAGGAGAATTAAAATGCAACATGACTTCGGCAATAAATTCGGTAAAAAACTGAGAGGCGTTAATCTGGGCGGCTGGCTGGTGCTGGAAAAATGGATGACGCCCAGTCTGTTTGAGGGCCTTGCAGCCACCGACGAAACCAGTTGGTGCGTTGAGCTGGGCGAACAGGCCGAATCAACACTGAAACAGCACTGGAACAGCTTTATCACCCGTGAAGACTTTGCCTGGCTGGCGGACCGAGGCATCAACGCGGTTCGCATTCCACTTGGGCACTGGATTTTCGGCCCGGATTATCCCTATCACCGCAGTTACGGCGCCCATCCGCATCCTTTCGTTGTCGGCGGTATAGATATTCTCGACCGCGCCTTCGTCTGGGCCGAAGAACTGGGCCTGCATATCGTGCTGGACTTGCACGCCGCGCCCGGCTGTCAAAACGGCTTTGATAACGGCGGCATCAAGGATGTTTGCGAATGGCATACGAAAACCGAATATCTTGAGTATTCGCTGACGGTGCTGGAACAGCTGGCCGAACGTTACCACCAAAGCCCCGCCCTGCACGCTATCGAGGTCTTGAACGAACCCCGCTGGGATATCGACACCGAGCTGCTGAAACGCTATACCACGGCGGCTTATCAGCGCATCCGTCGATATTGCCAGCCCGAAGATACGGCCGTGGTTTTCCATGACGGCTTTCGCTCTTTCCGAGAGTACCAGGGTTTTCTGAAAGGCGACGAATACAGCAATGTCGTATTCGACATCCATCGCTATCAGTGTTTCACCCGTGAGGATATCGATTTGGATATTTATAGCCATATCCAGAAATCGGCCATCGAGTGGAAAAAAGAAGCCGATGACATCATTCGCGAGCTGGGTTTGTGGACTTATGTCGGCGAATGGAGTCTGGGGCTGAATTTAAAGGTGGTTTCACTGTGGGCGGAAGGGCCCTTCAACCATGCCCTGGAAAATATGGATGAATTTCAAATCACGACAGCCTACCGGGGCTACGCCGCCGCTCAACTGCTGACTTATGAGAAATATCTGGGCTGGTTTTTCTGGAGCTACAAGACCGAGACCACGCCGGCCTGGTGTTTCCGCGATTGCGTCAACCGTGGCTGGCTGCCCGAGCGCTTTGACTGACTAAACAGTCTTGCTATACAACCCTGTGCAGGAATCTAATCCTGCCGGGCATCTGTGCATAAAATCTTTGCTGTCGTCGAGGTAACAGCAAAGATTGTCTGATTACTCCGCCAACACATCCCGGACACGATTGGGAAAGTCGGAAATGATTCCGCTGACGCCGGCGTTGACTAACTGCCGCATCTCGTCTTTATCGTTGCATGTCCAGACATTGACGGCACGGCCGGATGCCCGGACGTGGTTGATGCCGCATGGGTCCAGCTTTCGACTCAGGGAACCGAATCCCATCGAATCGCAGCTGGGGTGATAGGCATCGGCATCCAGCAAGTGCAGGTAATCACCCGGTTTCGCAAGCCGGTCGCCGGTCAGCACGCCGGTCGCAATGCTGTCGGAAAGTCTGCGCACCGCCAGCAACTGTTCATGATCAAACGACGAAATCAAAACATTGTGTTCCATGCCCAGCGCCTCAATCAGTCCAACGGTTGCCTCGGTAAGGCCGGGATACATGCGCGGCAGCGCTTTCAATTCGACATTAACCAGCATGTCGATGTCCCGAGCCAGTTCCAGCACCTGTCTTAAAGTCGGCAGCCTGATCTCGCCGGAAGCATAAAATGCGCGATCCTGGGCACTGACATACTGTTCCAGTTCGGCATCGGTTGCGCCTTGCAAAAACCACTGCCTTTGCGGAACCGGCATCGAGAGCTGCTCGACATACCAGCTGCCGGCATCGAGCCGACACAATTCGTCGTAAGTGAAATCCGAAATCGCATGGCTTTTGCGATCGGGAAATTTTGCTTTGACATCGGTGCAGCGTGTCAAATGATCGTCATGATGCACGATTAATACGCCGTCTTTCGATAGGTGAACATCCAGTTCAAACATCTCGCAAGCGTGGGTTTTGGCCTTCTCAAACGCGGCCAACGTGTTTTCCGGCGCAAACGCCCGCGCGCCGCGGTGAGCGATATTCAAAATCCCGTCCTGAAGCCCGTCTAGCGCTCGTAAGCGATTCACCACCACCCCGACCTCCCTAATCTTGTCGGGTGACACTATTAGTGAAAAATGGTCGATTGATTTTAAAGTGATATTTCATTATTTGTGTCACACACCATACCCACTTTTGACACAAATAATGAAAAATTCCGGATTTTGTGCCACTAATATTGAAAAATTTCGAACCCATCATCTTATAGAGCAAGTTCGGCCACTTTGAGACATTCAAAGATTTTAGAGTATGGCGGCAGTAAATCTGAAAGCAGTCGCTTAGTCGCATTGAATTCCTTTGATGATTTCTAGCGCCCGCGATCAGCTCCATGAACCACCCCACAAACTTGAAAACAACAAGGCGCTTCGTGGCGGGTGCGCTGGATCGGACTGTTAGGCAAAAATAACTTCTAGCAGTAAATTTGTCTGGTCAACCACATCCGAAACGACTACTTCTTCAATGTTTGATCGATCAATCCCAAAAACATCTGTAACGATGTCTCTTACTATATTCGTTGGAGCCAATGTATATTTGTTCGGCTCGCTTTTTGCCCCTGTATGCCGATAAGCCCAAGCTTGCCCCTTTCTTCCAAAAATGTGGAGTTGATCTCCGCCTTGGCCTTCTGGTCTTCTATCAAGGCGGTAAGAATAACCATTACCCCACTCTTTTTGCTTTCCTTCTTCGATTAATTTGCTCTCGAATAATAAACGAGTAGCTGCTTTTGAAGGAGAGTTTTTGAAAGTAACGATCAATAAGTTGATTTCCAATTCATCTTCGTCAGCAAGAAATTGCTTGAATGTCTTCATTTTTCGATTGCCCTTTTGTTAGCTTAACTATTATTAGGCTTTGATGCTTTTGGGGATTGCGATGGAGCAGTAACCCGATCTACAGCCCTGTTTAAGTTCTTACGTCTGCTGATGTGATGAATAGCTCATTATTACTCAAACGCCCATCACTAATTAGACCCTCTGCAATCTCTTGAAAAGTAAACTGATTTCCTTGAAATTGTTCTTCTGGACTCGAAAGAGCATTTGAAGGATCAATGTCCTGAAGTGCTTCGGTTGAAACCCGGCATCTTATAGATGAGCCATCAATGATAGCCTCAAAAACAACTCCGAAAGTATCAGGGTCAATTGCCCATTTACCGCTAAACTCGATATTCATCGTTACTCCTAAATTAAGCCTAACTAATAATTAAGTAGTTTCCGCACATCCCTCGGCTAATACTAATTTGTGCGATAACTGATTGGTTAGCATGGGATTTATATCATTCGGTGATCAGAAAATATGGCCGGTAACGGCCTTATCGCCGCCATTCAATCACTTCGAGCGACAGATCGCAATGGGTCGATATCGCCAATTCGATATTCATCCAGCTGAATGCAGTATTTCCGATGTATAGCTTTATAGGCATCAGTACTCATACTTATGTTTATTCGAGCCTCCTAAAACTCACGAATAATAGATTATGAGTAAAGCATCCTAACAAGGCGATCTTTCAGATCGCCGTTATTTTAAGGTCAGCTCATTATTATTTGAATATTCAAGTTTTTTCCAAAGACATGTTTATGATGTCAAAAATCTGTTCCAAATATTTGCCCTCAGCTGGTTCTGTGGCCTTTCGGATATATTGAGGAACCGCCTCGAGAAACTCCACCTTACTAGTCGGTGTATATTCCAACAACGCTTCGAGCATCGCTGGGCGCAACAGACGTTTATTTTCAGGAATTTCCGGAAATTCTTTACGAATCACCTCGCGATCAAACCGAATCAATTTGTCTTTGAGACTCATCGCCTCAAAAGCAATTTGATCAACCTTGGCTTCTTTGGCATCAACCTCATCGATAATCTGTGCAATATCGTCAACCTCAGACGCAAAATCCGATGCACTCTGCAGCACGGGCGACTTCAATTCATGCAGCTGGCGAATGATAGGCGATAACTCACCTTGCGGGTTCTTAAACCAATCAGTTGACCAAATTCTCCGAATTCTCCACCCTAGGCGTTCCAAGATCGTTTGGCGTAAACGATCTCTGTCACGTGCCGACTTAGCAGAGTGATAAGTAGCCCCATCACACTCAATGCCCATCAGGTAACGACCTGGATTTCCTGGATCGATTACCGCTACATCAATGAAAAATCCCGCAACCCCTACCTGAGGAACACATTCAAAGCCTTCTTCACTGAGCGCAGTCATCACGGCAATCTCAAAATCGCTATCGGGGCCTCTTCCAGTATCTCTCTCAGTTTTATGAAGAATGCCAGTTTCGCAGTAGCTTAGGAAGTCACGTAAGGCCTTGACTCCGCGTTTACTGTTTGCTCCAACCACGATATCGTCTGAGCCCATCGAACTGAAGATATGCATCCTTTTCTTCGAACGGGTAAACAGTACATTCAAGCGTCTCCAACCTACGTCAGAATTTATTGGACCAAATCGCTGATACACATTGCCACCTGGCTCCTGTGGACCGTAGGTCATCGAAATGAAAATTACGTCGCGTTCATCACCTTGAACATTTTCTAAATTCTTAATAAACAGCGATTCGCGCCGAGTTGCATCCTTCTCCAAACATGCCAGGAATCCAGGATCGTCTTTCGCCAACGTCTCAATTGCACGCTCTATCTGCAGACGCTGTTCGGCGCTCATAGCAACAACGCCTAGGGTTTCTTCTGGGCGATGACTGAAATGCTCCCTTACCGCTTCGGAAATGACCTTCGCTTCTTCCATGTTTCGCCGATTCACGAAACAACCACGTGGTACACGGGAATATTGAATTCCGTAATTTTCAGTCTGCTTATGCGGCGAGGGGAAGAGAATCAGATTGCTCTCGTAGAACGAGTGATTAGAGAACGCAATCAAACTTTCATGCTGTGAGCGATAATGCCAGCGTAATCGACGCGCGGGAAACATTGGCAACGTTGCGTCGAGAATGCTTTCCGACTCTTCAATACCGGTTGGGTCATCCTCGTCGTCTTCGATTATGCGATCAAAGAAGCTGGTCGGAGGAAGCTGTTTTGGATCGCCGACTACCACTAGCTGTCCTCCTCTCGCAACGGCTCCAAGTGCATCCTGCGGCTTAATCTGGGAAGCTTCATCCATAACCACAAGATCGAAAGCTATTTTCCCCGGCGCAAGGTATTGAGCAACAGACATCGGCCCCATCATGAAGCACGGCTTCAACGCCACCAATGCTCCACCCGCCCGTTGCAGCAACTGCCTGATTGGTAAGTGCCTTGTTTGCTTACCACATTCATGTTCAAGAAGAATTCTCTCCGTACGTTCGCTGACACGAGCCGCCATATTTCCTGTTGGAATTTGGACCTGATCGATCTTCCATGCGATCTGCTCAGCTTGCAGCTGCTTTAGCTTGTTATCGTACTCTCTGAACTTTTCCTGCAACGCCTCCTGAGAATGCCCAGAGAATCGTCCAAGATCAGGTTCTTCTCGAAGTATCTGTCGCGCTAACATATCAAATACGCCAGCTTGATAAGCATCTTCAAATTTTTCGATGTCGAATTCGAAGCTTTCTACTGCAACTGCGAGCTTACCAAGCCCCAATTTTTCAAGCTGATCTCGAACCCTTACATAATCAAGCCAATTTTGCAGCGTCTCGCTGTTATCCAGTGCCAACTGATTTCGTTCGACTAAATCATCTAGATGATCACCGGAATATAAAAACCAATCTTCACGATCCAGCTGAACCACAGTAGCGAAGTCCTCAAAAGACGCTTGCTCTAAGAGCAGGGTGGCACGCAATTGTTCAGCCTGTGAAGCCAAAAACGAGAAAGTCGCATCAATTGGATTACTATAGATATAGCTAACTAGCGCTTGATTTCCCAGCTGTCCGTCAATACGTTGCGCGAGTTGGAGTGTATTGCGCAACATGGACATGCCAATGGTATTGTCAGCACCAATTCCTACCTTAAGACCAAGCCTCTCCCGGAATAATTTTCTGTCAAAATCCGCTTTTTGCCACGTTTCAACACGCCGTTTTAACAATCCAATCTGATCTATGAGATCAGTTAGGCCTGAGATTGAGAGTGAATCGTCTCCGGCCAAGAGCCTACAGTCCTGGATGGCTTTATTTGCTGCAACCAATAACCACGAAATCGCACCCTCATCGCCGGTTAGCAACGTTTGCTCGTTCTGCAACATTGCGACGGGGGAAAATACCTTTTTCAATCTGTCCAACTCATCGAGCAAATCGTTGAGTTGTGTTTTGAGGCCGCGCTCAGTTAACGAACGGACTGCTTTAGCAATACTTGGCGATAACTCCAAGATAGCATTACCTAGCGACACTTTCTGCCCAAAACCGATACCATACTGTTGGCGCACGCGTTTATACCAAGCTCTTAGTTCCACCAACGCATCAAGGTCTGTATCCAGCCCTTGCAAGTGCTCGCCGAGCACTTCGTTGTAGCGCGTATTGGAATCAAGCTTTCGACGTTTTCCAGCCAAAGCCTCTAAGTCACTAAGTAATGGCACCAAGCGGGTGTACTTTACTTGGGCATTTGCCGCATAACTCAGCAACTGTTTCCGTGCAGCACGCCAGTCACTTCTGAACCAACGAAACACTCCACCCGAAGCAAGTACATTCGCTAATCGGCGGATTTCATTTTCGTCTGGAATCCGTTCCAAATAAAACACACCATGAACAGCGTTATAAATCCCCTGCAACTCTTCAAGTTCGGTCCTTAACTGCGGCAGTAACTCATCCAGCTCTTCGTTATCAAAAAGCTCATCACGGTGCTTCCAATATGAGGGATTGAGGCTGACGATCAGCTCAATAACCATTTTGAACTCAATCAAACCGGACTCGCTGACTGCAAAGTGCCTAGAGCCAGCATTTCCCAAGGCAGATACCACACCTTGAAATGGCTCATCAAGCTGCTCCAACTGATTCTTGATTTCGCTCAAACTTCTAATCGCCTCAGCCAAACCACCGAGTGTGACATCGTCCCCAACCAGTTTTTTCAACTGCTCTCCACTGGAACTCAGCTGATCCGCGATTGATAGATCTTGCAGTATTTCTGGCCCCGTTTTCTTAGCTATTAAAGCGTACTGCTCTTGAATATCCTCAAACAACTTTAGATAGCGTTGTGTCTTCTCCAATACATCACCCCGAAGAACAGGAATTGCCTCTAAAATTTCATCACCTTTCAATTTTTGGATACTTTCCAATTCTTCGAGAAAAGTTTGCGCTTCAGCCAGTGTTTCAGCCACGGTAGATTTATCGCAACCAAGGGTATCGGCGACAGCCTCTCGTTGCGAAAGCAGTTGATGCAGCGACTCCTGCCATGCCCCTAGGGATTTCTTCACCCTATCCAGATCGAATATTTGTAAGTCACCATTACGCACTCCATACCATGAGTGATCCTGGAGCGCCGCATCACCATCCAACTGACTTGCTACCGCTTGGTAGACTTTTCGATAGAGCTCAACCTGATCCTCATTACGGCGTTGCGCAGCTGCATCATAGTTATTTCCGTCATAACCATCAGGATGAAGCGATTCGGGGTTGATTCCAATCAAATTGCGATATCGCGTTGCCGCCATAAAAATTTCATGCAGCGTTTTACCGGTGCGCTTCCATGGCTGGTTAATTTTTTCAGCGTGGTTTTTAAGTGCGGTCTTAATTTCTTCGTAGCGGGCTATATCAACCTCGATGTCCTTGGGCTTTCGATAGCATCCATGCTTTTTTAAGCGTTCACTGACCTCATCGAGCACTTTGACTTTCTGCGACTTATGGCTGTGAAGTTCTAGGCAAAACTCACCTAATCCCGCCTTATCCAGCCTACTACTCACCACTTCAAGCGCAGCAAGTTTTTCCGCAACGAACAGTACTTTTTTTCCTTGCGCCATGGCTGCAGCAATCAGGTTGGTAATGGTCTGCGATTTACCAGTTCCTGGTGGCCCCTCAATGACCAAGTTCTTACCATCGACAGCATCAATAAGAGCACTATGCTGGGAACTATCAGCATCATCGATCAGAGGATAGTTAGCGTGTACCTTATCCATATCATCGATGATGTATTCTTCACCGAAGCCAAGGTCACCTGATGACTGGTCTGCGGCATTTGTTTCCTCACCAAAACCTGAAAGAAAACGTGAAACCACAGGGTGATCGACAATATTGGCGTCTTGGGGCCAGCGCGCTGGATCTAGATCGAGATACATCAGCAACTTGCTGAAATTGAGCAACGCCAAAGTGATTTGGCGACGTACCTGCCAGCGCGGTTGTTTATCCTTAATAACCGCACGGACCTCGCTGAAGTAATCCTCCGGTACTGTATTTTCATCCAATTCCGGCAGGGCCATGGCGAAATCGGCTCGTAGTTTTTCACGTAGAGAAAGATTGGGAATTATGTCTTCACCGGAATAACTTAGCGTGTACTCGTAAGCACGAGTAACCGGATTCAATCGACCTTTATGGAGCCTTACAGGAACCAAAAACAGCGGAGCAACGCGCACACTTTCCGAATTATTAGCTTCGTACCACTCCAAAAAACCGAAGGCCAGATAGAGGATATTCGCCCCCATTTCTTGAATCGCAGACTCCGCCGCTTGTAAAAGATTTTTTAATGTCGCCTCCATCTCGAAGGGGTACAACAGTGTCTGAATTCCAGTATCCGAATGTTTGCTAGAGTCATCATCTGCAGAAACCTCTGGCACCTCGAAACTCGTTGCAAAACCCAAATGTTTGGCCCATTCCTCTGCGGCAGGGTCATTTCGCAACTTTACCAACTGTTGAGTTTCTTCATCGAACCTTAGATACCCCGATCTAATGAGCTCTTCTTCGGTAGGTTCGGGAATTGCCTCGAAGCGCATTTCCGTTTCAGCCAGCAGCGTTTCTACCAGCTGATTTGGCAATTCATCAATGATACGTAAGCTAGCGCTTTTAGTATGACGGAAGTTAATCAGTCGATTACGCGCGGTTAAATCCAGCAATCGCATGCGGAGATTTTCTAAAGCCTTTTGAGCTAGTAATTGCTTTGAATTATTTCCCTGTTTCATCACTAACCCTTAAATATCTACAAATTGGTTACTTCATATCCAGAAGCAAGAATTGCGCTGGAAACGCCATACAGCGCTAGATGGTTTCTCAACCAAAGCCTATATTCTTTCCCTTCCAAGCTATGCGTAGGTGAACAATCGACTATTAGCTGGCGTAAGACGTAACCCGCTATAGCTGCTCTTAACTTAATGTGTAAAACGCCTGCGGTCATCCCATAATCCCCTTCAATAATTTCAGGGTGATCTTGATTTGGATGGGGTATTAAATCCAGCTCAACAATTCGATTCCATTGAATATCAGCTTCCGGCAGTTCATGTTTCAACAACACACTCCCCGGCAGTACAGACACATCTTCCATTCGAGTGAAAACAAAATCACGAAACTCCTTCGTTTTCCGGTCATAGGCTCGAACATGCCAACGAAAACCGTCATTCACTAAAGCAAAGGGTGCTATTTCACGTTGCGTTAATCCACTAGTATGAGATTGGTAGTTTAGGCTAACAATTTTTTGTTGATGGATAGCACGACTGATCGGGGCAAGAACATCTATTGTCGGCCGACTAAGAATAACCGGAAGCTCGCAAGGCACAAGGCAATCAGATGTGTAAACGCCTCCATAGCCATACCCATGTGCTAAGACAGCGAGCACCTGATCTGGAAAATGTTTGAATGCAGGGGAGAAGGCGTGCCCTAATTCATATGACTTTGTCTTACCGTTAAAACTAATGTTGTTTGGAAATGCCTCCCGATACTGAGCAAAATCCCTGGTTGCGACTGCCGGGGCAACGCCAAATCTTTGTATTAGTTCCTGTCTCCCTAGTCCGCCAAGAAAAAATAGCCTAAATTCAATAAAAGCTAGGCGTTCCCGCTGCGCCTGGCTCAATTTCTGGATTGCTTCCGAAGAAGAGATAGATAAAAGTTCGATACTCATCGGAGTATTTTAAGACAGAAGCACAGAAAAGCAATTAATTTGATCTATTGACATAATCTATTTGATTATGTATTGTTTACATTATGGTTAGAATGCATTTTAATTGCGTCGAAGCGGAGTCAACAGACAATGGTTGTTGTATTCCTTCCTTACGTTGTCGTTCTGAAGTCTTAATAGGAGCGAAATTTGAATTTTCAGGGATTACAAGCTAAGTATCGCCGGCTGTTTCAGGAAAGCACAGCTTGGAAATTGCTACGGGCCGATAATGCGTCAATCATTTTGGCATTCATTGCCGATTTATTTTCCGATGAGAGTGAAGTTCCTTTCGGTCGCGCACGTGTGGCGTTAGATACCGAGTTGGAAAGATGCAGAGAACTGGGTATTTGGGAAACAGAAACTACAGCTGCGGCTTATTTGAATCAATGGATTCGAAGCGGCTGGTTGCTCGAGATGGACGACAAACTTACCAAAACAGATGCCAGCGAAGTTGCATTGAGATTTTGCCAGGGACTGGATCAGAGAAGCACAGGTACGACGGCATCACACCTTCGAATTGTACAAGAAGCGGTGCGTGATTTTGCGGTGGCTATCAGCCCTAATGCCGGCGAACGGATTGCACTGCTCGAACAGAAAAAATCCGAGTTACAACGCGAAATCGATGCGTTGAATGCCGGCGTAGTTACCCATTTATCCGAGGCACAGCAACGGGAACGAGTTAGGGAAATATATCAGTTGGCTTCTGTGCTGACCGGAGATTTTCGACGGGTAGAGGATGAAATTCGCGAGCTTGACCAGGCCGTTCGGGTAGAGATGATCGAGGGAGGTTCAAAACGTGGCGACATCCTGTTATCCGTCATGGAAAAGGAAATGTTACTCGCTGAAACCGATGCAGGAAGTGCATTTGAAGGCTTTTTCCAACTTTTATGCGATCAAAATAGATCTACCGAATTTAAGGACCAACTGCGCAGTATCTTGAACCGGCCGGTCTCAGCGCAGTTAACGCAGCAACAACATCAGTTCCTGAGCCGATTGATGCGGGAACTATCTCATGAAAGCGAACGCGTTTTTCATATCCGACGCAGAACAGAAGAGAGTTTGAGGGCCTATATCGAAAGCGGAGCTGCTCTGGAAAATAGGGCGGTTGATAAGTTGCTACATCAATTGGAACGCCTGGCGATTGACTTAAAAGAAGCCGGAACGGAGCCCAAAACTTCAACTTCGTTATCGTTACCCGTTGGCCCAATTCAAATGTCTTCTCCCGACAATATGCGCCTGAGAATGCCTGACGAAAAATTGAATACATCCGGTGTAGAAGAGCAGATCAATTCCAGAATTCCGAACCCACTCATGCTGGATTGTTTGGACACAGTAAAAGTTAAGGAAATCGCGATGCTAACTCGAGACACGCTACGCAGACATGGCCCGATGACAATCGCTTCTATCGCTGCAAGACATCCTTTGAAGTCCGGGCTGGAAGAATTGGTCGCCTACCTGCGTGTGGCGCGGTCAGTGGGCGCCACAACGTTGGATGACAAAGAAAAGATAGAGTTTTTAGACAAACAGGGTGTCCGTCTTGAAGCTACCATTCCAAAGTTCCTGCTAACAGCAGACCTATTTCCCGACAGCATAGAGGAGATGGCACTATGAGCCACGATGATTTGGAACACAGTGCCCGCCAATCGGGAATAAGCGATTTATTTGATCGATTCCGGCAGCGTCAAGACGATCATCCGTCATCATTGCAAAACTCAAATGGAGATATCCAAGCATTCAAATCAGTATCAGCGGATGAAGAATCTTTCTCTTCAACTCCCATTGAGGACCAAGACGATTCGCTAACTGAAGAAACACTCGGTGATGACGCAATGTCGAATAACGGCAGCATGCCGCCCGAAGCAAGACGAGCACTCGTAAGCTTATTCAGGCAGGGCGTGATTTTAGCCAGCCAAAAATCAAACCTATTTGATTCAATTTGCCGTTATCAAGACTCTATTCGAAACCACTTAGCCGATGTCTACCTAAAACTGATACTCGATCAGCGGGCCGGCGTCGCATTCATTGCCGGTCTGGATGAAAGCGACGGAGAAAATGAAGAAACGGTTTCCTTAATTACCCGCAGAACACTTTCGCTTTATGACACCTTGCTGCTTCTGGTACTGCGTAAGCATTATCAGGAACGGGAAACGACAGGCGAACAAAAAATCATTATCGACGTAGAGAAAATCGAAGCCAATTTGTCACCCTTTCTATCGTTAACCAACAGCAGCAAATCGGATCGCAGACAACTTGATGCCGCATTAAAAAAGATGACGGAACGACATATTCTAAGTTCGGTACGTGGCAACGATGATCGTTTCGAGATTACCCCGATTATTCGTTATGTCGTTAATGCGGAATTTTTAGAAAGCATGGCAGCGGAATATCAGCAGTTAGCTCTTGACGCCGGTTTAAATACCGAATTGCAGGAAAAAAATGAGATTGGTCAAGGAGAGGAAGATGCATAGCATTGACGTTGGAAACATTCATTCCCTGTTCAACATCGGTCAAATCCGTTTAGCTGAGCTTTCCGTCTATAACTGGGGTTCGTTTCATGGCTTACACTCCGCTGTAATCGATCCTCATGGAACCCTGGTAACCGGCGATAACGGTGCCGGCAAATCGACTTTCATTGACGGCCTGATGGCTTTGCTTTTGCCGGCAGGCAGAGCAACGTTCAACGTGGCCGCCGCGCAAGGAGATCGCACTGATCGAACGCTGCTTTCCTACATGCGCGGCAGTTTCGGTTCCATGCATGACGGAGCTGGCACACGAGTCAAGAGTAAACGGGACAAAGCTGTCGTTACTGGATTAAGGGCACTTTATCGTGGTGACGATGGCTCTTCCATAACATTAACCGCCATCTTCTGGACAACTCAAGCGAACAACGCGCTATCCGATGTGAAACGGATTTATTGTGTTGCAAAAAGAAACCTATCTCTTAAAGAAATTCTCGATGCTTTTGGCGAAGGCAATGCTCGTTCGTTGAAACTATGGCTGCGGAACGATCCAGCCATCACTTGTTGTGACGATAGCTTTTCCGATTATCAGGAACTGTATCGAAAGCTTTTATACATGGATAACAAGAATGCCCCTGCCTTGCTGTCGAGAGCATTAGGTCTGAAAAAGATCGATGATTTAACCGGTCTGATCAGGGAATTGGTGTTGGAACCCAGCACAGTTAAAGATGACGCACGGAAAGTGGTTGATGAGTTTGCCGATCTAGTTGCAATTCACAATGAATTGATCGACGCTAGACAACAAATGGATCATTTATCCAGATTGCCCGACTTGGATGAAACGCTAAAACGAACCGAAACAGAGCTTGAGCGATTAAAAGGCCAACGCGATGGGCTTTCCACTTACTTTGGAGAAATAGGTTTTGCTCTGTGGCACGATAAAATCGAAAATTATAAAAATACGTTACAAAATTTATCCTTATTGATAAATCAGCTTTCTACACAGGAAGTTGATGCCGATAAACTGGCGGAACAACGACACGAAGACTATATAAATCTCGGTGGTGGCCGTATAGAGTCGTTAAAACAGGAATTGGCCAGCGCTGAACAGCGATTGACTCAAGTAATCCTTCATTCCTCTCGGTATCAGAGTGACACTCGTGCTTTGGGATTGAATGATCAATTGCAAGAACAACAATTTTTGCATAATCAATCACAAACTGAAGCCAGCCTTGAGAGCATTGCGGAAGAAAATAAAGAAGCACTGCTCACCTTTGCAGAGCGGCGTGGAACCGTTAGCCAGCTAACAGCGCAAGAACGAACCATTCGCACAGAGATTGAAGAAATCGAAGCGCGTCCGGATTCCAATATCGATATCAAGTTTCAACAACTGCGCGACGAACTAGTGGAGTCTTTGGGTCTAGTGCGTGAACAATGCGTATTTATTGGCGAGTTGATTGATGTCGATGAATCCCAACGTTCGTGGCAAGGTGCCATTGAGCGTGCTTTGGGAGGTTTGCGCACAACATTAGCTGTTCCAGCTGATCGCTTCTCAATGGTAACCCGTTGGTTGAATGCCCGCCATACTGGATTACATGTTCGTGTTCAGATAGTCCGAGATGAAGGTTCCCTTCAAGTAGCGGAATTCAAAACCAATGGTTTTTTGCGCAAATTGGTCTGGCGTGATCATCCATATCGGGCTTGGCTAAAACGGTATTTAGCACGCTTTGACCTGCATTGTGTTTCATCTACCGAAGAATTGGATGTCACCCCATTTTCCATGACTCAACAAGGCTTGATGCACATGGATAAGGGACGCTTTGAAAAAAAGGATCAACACCGGATTGACGACCGCCGCAACTGGTATCTCGGTTTTTCCAATAAATCCAGATTGGCAATATTACGAAACGACCTGAGCAACCTAGCTACAAAATTAAACGATGCTATTCAAGCTGATAAAAGCGCCGAGGAAACGCTGGGAACTATTAACGAAAGAAAATCGCTTTGGGAAAAGTTGCGCAATTATCAGTGGGATGAGATTAATGCGCCTTATTGGGAGTCGAAAGTATCTCTAGTAAAAAGCGATTTACAAGCGCTAGAGGAAGCTGGAAGCGATCTTGAAAAAGCTAGACAACGTTGGGATAGTGCCAAACAAGAACTCGCAAATATAAGAGAAAACAAAGAACAACAAAAAATTTCCGAAGGTGAACTGAATGGAAAACTAACCGATGCAACAGAACAGCAACAAGTAGCTAAGGCCGCAGCATGTATCGGTTTGGATAATACCTTGCGCGATTTGCTCAAACAAAGGGTTGGAGCCATCCAGATAAGTGATCTTGAACGGATACCCTCTATTGAATACCAGATAAGACAGACAATAGAAGGCGAATTAGAAAAATTGCGTGACCGGAAAGGAAACACTGAAAATTCCGTTATCCGAATTATGTCCTCATTTCGCTCTCACGACAAATGGCGTGTCATTGCCGAAGACTGGGGCTGTGACGCCGCCAGTCTTGAAGATTATCTAGCTCATTTAAATCGGCTCGAACAAGAGGGTTTGCCACATTTGGTTGAGCAATTCAAAGAGAGGTTGAATAAACACGCAACACAATCGCTGGCACGTATCCACCAGCGCCTCGAATCAGAACGGGAAGATATCGTCGATCGTATTGATACGATTAACCGAGTACTCTCTCGAACCGAGTTTCGGCCCGGCTCGCATTTGAAGCTAGGGAGCAAAGTCGAACAATATCCGCATGTTCAGGACTTCAACAGGCACGTAAGAACCGTTTTGAGCCAGGCAACCAGTGACGATCACGAAGCCCGATTCGAACGCTTGCAATCGGTCGTCCAGATACTGGAAAAGGCTAGCAGCCCCGTGACATCTAACACTTTAGAAAGTTTAAGGCTCCTTGATCCGCGCTATCAAATGTCGTTTTATGCGGAAGAACTGGATGCCGAAACCCATGAAGTGCGAGACGTGTTGGAATCGTCCAGCGGCAAATCCGGCGGCGAGAAAGAATCATTTGCTGGTACCATCGTTGCCGCCAGTTTGGCCTATGTATTGACACCGGACGGCTACGACAAACCTGTTTACTGTACTGTTTTTTTAGACGAGGCATTTTCCAATACAGCAGAGGCGGTCAGCCGCAGAGTGTTGCGGGTGTTCAAAGAGCTACACATTCACGTCAACCTGATCACCCCATACAAAAATCTCAATTTAGCCAGGGAGTCGGCTCGTTCTCTACTCATAGCTGAGCGAGATCAAGAGAACCATGAAAGCCACCTCTGTGAAGTTACTTGGAAAGAAATTGACGAACGTCTTGAACAACAGCATCAACAACAGGTCAGGATGGAGGCCATATCTTTAGGTGTGGAGTTAGCAAATGTATAGGCCGTGGGGCTTACTGCCTTCCGACATAAAGGAGCTCATATTAAAGCGGGAATGGCAAAACCTCACTGGCTTAAAAGCGCGTCTACTGAACGATAAACCGTTTCCGATTCGAGTTGGTTTAAAACCACCAACAGGCCAACTCGCCGTCGATGATATGGAACATTTCCAAAAATTTATTGAACAATGGCGTTCTTTTGCCTCGCAACATCTTATTGAATGGGAAACCCGAAATTATCGAGTGCTTTACGAACAAACGTTACCCAAGTATTTCGTTATAAAAAACGTCCAAGAGCTGATCGAGTTTGTCGGCGATGGGGCGCTAAAGCGAAGTCAAATCTGGGAAACCAATATGTCTCCCTTATTAAAAGTCTTTCCCGAAACCTATTCGGCATTGGTAAAAAACTTAAATACGATTGAGACAATGAATCCAGCTGATGCCAGTTTACTACCGGATTTAATCAAACAATTAATTCCCGCTATGGGAACAGGAAAATATCTTAGAGCTCTGCCACTGGTTGGCGTCGACACCAAGTTTCTCGAAACATATGGATCTTTGATTACCGACATTCTCGATAAAATCCATAACAATGCAGTATCAAATGCCGGCGGGTTACTCAAATGGCTTGCATGCATCGCGAAACCCACAACATGGTTAACCATTCGTCCCTTGTGCGAAGATACAAAAACGAGAATAGGCGGCTTCCCCCTACTGCAACTGTCCGGAGACGTTTTAAAACAACAGGCACTTCCAGCTAAAAACATCCTTGTTATAGAAAACATGGAATCAGGATTGGGGTTACCTTCCCTCCCAGATACAATTGCTATATTTGGTGGAGGAAAAAATGTGGCCTGGATGGAGGCAGTATGGCTTAAATCTAAAAATGTTGCTTACTGGGGAGATATAGACACCTGGGGGCTATCCATCTTGAGCGATGTTCGTTCAAAGTTATCGACTATCAAAGTGCTCATGATGGATCAGAAAACACTCGATGACCATAAGGACCGGATGGTCGGTGAGCGAACATCAGTCAATAACCTGCCTAAATTCCTTACCGACTCAGAAGCTCGAATATTTTCGAATTTAAAAAATACGGATAAACTTGCCTCGAGATTGGAACAAGAAAGACTATCGCCTGACTATATCAAATCCAGACTCGAAGCTTGGATCAACTAATTAATTCAACTGAAACCAAGCATTCCCGACTAGTTTCTGCCGGTCGTTGTGTATTTACGAACGACTGCTCTAATATTTTAAGCAAAGCTTTTTGCGGTTCCGCGTCCGCCCAATAAAATTGTTGGATGTGGCTTTTTCGATTTGGTCATACAGGTCCATTGCTATCTCTTTTGCGTACCATGCAGCGAAAAGCGGAGAAAAATATAATCCGCCAAATATAAAGAGTTGTTTCAAGCTAATCATTTTCATTAATGCAAATGGTTCGTTGCCCAGAGCGATTGCTGAAATAAAAGCTGTTAATGGAAAAACCAAAACCCCAATGAATACTGCGCTTGCAATGGAGCTTGCGACAGACATATTGCTATCCGCGAATTTCTCCTTGGCTTTTAGTGATCGTTCTGAAAGTTTCATTTGGTGTAACTCCTAACAAATAATCAAATAGTTTTCGGTATACCTACTATGAAACCTAAGCATCCTCAATAATACTAAGATCTATAAAGATTTTTCGTTTCTGCACATCATCCAATGGGCAGATTAGAGTAAATTGTTGTCCTCGACTTGAGCTTCTTTCAGTACACACAGATCGGAACGCCGAAAAAAATACTGCCTACCGCCATCAATCATCGGCCCCGACACAGGCCGAACAGACAGAGTTTGCAATAGCCATCGCGGCGCTTGGTTCATCGTCTTCGCATATTCAGCCAATGAAATATAGCTGGTTTGAAAATCATCGATGCTAGCCTGAGTGACTCGGCGACCAGGAAGATCGTCTTTGATAGTTGCCAATAACCCCAGCTTCACCAAGTCGTAGACCACCTGTTGTTTCAGACCGAGCCGTTGCGCTGTCGCGTCCACCGAGATGCTGGCTCCACCTTCATAACGTTTTTCCACCAGCCATTGTCGAGTCTGTTGCTCATCAAGTTTAATATCTCCCAATGGCACTGGTTCAGTCGGCTCACCCAACGGCTCCAATTGGTGTTCCAAAATGGCCTGAACTAAAGTCTTGAATTCGCCGTCGCGCAGATGCCAATGCTTGAGGATGTACCCGACACTTATTGCCGGTGGCAAATGACTCGCTTCAGTACCGGCGAAAAACAGTCCTTGCACTTGTTGCCTGGGAATCAACCAAGTGGCGGCATTGCCGAGTTGTCTTGAAACAAGCGGCTTTAAGATGCCCGCCGAAATTAACTCCCTAACTCGACGTTCAGGTAGTGCTAGCTGTTTAGCGGCTTCCCCAAGCGTAGCGCATCCCTTTGCAAGAATCGCGATTTGCGTAAGGCTTTGTTCATCGATTGAGCGCAGCTTGCGACCGGATGGCAATTCAATCTGATTTCCGGCAATCACTTCCGCCCGAACAAAATTGCGAACGGTAGACGGCGCTACCCCGGCTTTTTTCGCCGCCTGTTTCAAGGTTACTCTGGGATGTCTGGCCACCGTCTCCGGCTTAAACGCCTTATGACGTTTATTCACCACGCCTGACCAATGCTTGAGCAAATAGCGTTCGAATTCGTCGCGCAGAAATTGAAAACATTCTCCGGACAAGTCCGTGTATAGCGTCCTGTAGAGCGGCCCGAAAGTCCTACGAATACTGGATTGACTCGCTGTCTGCCTGTGCATGGTCGTCAACAAGGCATGGAAGTTTTCCGGCCAGCTATCCAATAACCGACCGACTTGCTGCATCAACGCGGATGCAGTATCCAGTTGATGCATATTTGCAATCTTCCCCGGTTTGGTGGGTTGGAAGGTTTTGGAAAACTGGCCTAAATAGCCGATTAATCTAATCCATTTTGGCAGTGACATAGCAGGAAAACCCGCCAATGCTGACTTGCCGTCAATTGCTGCCTCAACCGAGCGGCTGACGGAAATCAATGGTTCATCGACCGAATCTGCATCTCGGGTATCGGCAAGCCACGCCCCACAAGCGCATTGCTCAAGGTTAACACGTTCTAGCCGCTGAGCACTTCCACAACTAGGGCATCGCTCATGTAACCGGATTAAATGCCGATTGCAAACGCAGCTGATTTTCAGCAGCCAAGGCCCGCGCAAATGTAGCGACTCTCGAAGACAGAGCGGACACCAGCGCATTTGACAATGATTAAAATCGGTAGCGGTCAGACCATTCGAAAACTCGCTTGCTCCCCAAAAACTTGGATGGGGTCCAAACAATGCCTGTCTTTCCTCAGCTGATAAGCCAAGAGCTTGGCATAGGCCTTCAAAGTTTCGAAATGTATTGCCTAGCTGCCGCAGCGTTTCGTAGCCGTTTGCGCGCGCGACACGCATCAGAAAACCCAGGGTAGCCTCGCGATCAATCGGACGTGGACGTACAGGTAAAGCGTAATTGTCGTTCGCGGCAATCATGCTGTTTTACCCGACCATGCCAGTCGAACCAAGGAGCCAACGAAGTAAAGCTCATAATCGGGTATTACCGTCAGGTGTAATCCGAGCTTTGGTAAAACATCGCTAGGATCGCGTAGCTCACTTAATTCTTTCGGTATCCGCCACCAATAGCTGAGCGCTCGAAAATCCTCTAAATCAGCTTGCTCGAATGCCGCGCTCGACAAGTGATTTAGGATGTCCACCAATTCCAATTCGTACTCCCGCTTACCGTATTTGATGGGCGGTGTAGTCTTTATTTGTTGATGGCGAATCATTTCAGGATCGAGTTCGCCAATATGTTTGGACAAATTTGCCCACCAGTGCGTCAACCGTGTTTGGTTTTCGCAACGCCGTGTAGGCGAAATCCAGGGGTTATAAAACACCGCCGACGAGATCGGCAATTTCAGTTGGTATTCGGCCAGCATTTGCGCCACTACCACCTGAATTTTCTTCTGGAAGTATCCATAGTTACCGGTGTCGACAAATAGCATCAGCCGATACAACCAATCTAATTTCGTAACAGAGAAGAGCAAGTCTTTCTTCCCTCTGAATCGTCTGACAAGTATTCTCAGTATCCGATGTCTCAATTCGTCAGGCGACGCCAGTAGTAACACGGCAACCCAATCGTCAGACCAGAAAGGTCTGTAATTCCGCTTTCTCTGAATCGGCTTGCTGGATCGATGACCGTCACGACATAACGCTTTACGCAACCGACTGCCCCATTCGAGACCTGCGTAAACTTCACTGAGCGTATAACCTTCTGAAATTGACGGCTCAACCCGGTTGTTAAATCGGCTGGGTCGGTCAACATCATCCGATCCCGCTAATAGCTGCGCAAATAGCAACTGATTGCGACTGGCAAGCGTGATGGGTGCATTCGTAATCGACTGACCACAGGCACAAAACCAATCCGGCATTAAACCGGACCAGGAAAAAGTTTTGGCGCAAAGAACGCAGCGCTCGTACAATCCGATCTGATGAATGGGGCATGCCGCAATCAGCGGCAATTCCCAAAGGGCAAAATGAAAACCGCATTCGCTTAGGCAGAGAATACAAAAACGTACCGGGACAATATCTAATCCCGGTCTGGTATTCTCATGCCCATTCGAGCATTTCGGCAAACGCCGTTTGCGCAGCCACCAGCTCCGATCAAGTTCGGTTGAAGTCCCCAACAACGTTTGTAAGGTATCAAATGCGGCTGGTATACCATTAATTGCCGTTCCGCGATATAAAACACCCAAGGTATGCTCTAAGCGACGAGTTATTCGATGCCCATTGGCACCCTGAAAACGGTATATATAACCCGCTAAACTTTCCCCCTTTTCCATTGTTTGGCGCACCGGGTACTGACTATGCGGAATCAGCATACCGGCTCCAGACCAGACCTACGACTATTGCCGAAACTGCCGCACTCAAACGGTTCGTTTCCTCGATCCAGACGGCGAAATCCGAATCCCGGATTGAATGGATTTAGCTTGCCCACACCCTCCCACCATATTTCCTCGGTAAAGGCTTGCTCCAATAGGGAAGGTCCAATCTCGTCTATTTCTGTTTCCAACGCGAGCCTCAACGCAGTGGCTAACAGCTTTTTGATATAGGCCACACGGCCGTCACTGGCGTAATAGAGGCGCATACCCAGTTCGTCCCAGCCGTAGGCGCCACATAACAGCGGGAGCGGCAAGCAAGAGCCTAACGAGCGGAAAAGTTGCAAACATTCGGCGTGGATAGAATCCTTATCGCTTTGCCCCAAGGCCAGACGAATGCGGCGGGAAAAACGCCGGCGTAATTGCTCGTTAACCTGTATCAGTTTTTCGAGACGAGGCAGACCAAGAAATACCGTCGGTACCCCCGTCTGGTCTATCAATGATTTAAGCCAGTCGCCCACCAAATAATGCGTAGCTGATCTCCCCCGGTCATGGATATGCTGGGCTTCGTCGAACAAAATCATTTCCACCCGACAGGCGCGGCATAACGTAATCACCCGAGCGGTTTTTGCCGAGACAGTGCCTGAAGCCGCCGCCGGGTCACCCAATTTCTCGAGCAGCGCGGACGCCATACTGGCAATGGTGGCCGCCGGTGGTACCGATACAATCAATACCGGCGTAACATCCCGATCCGGCAACTTGAAACGAGGATATTGTTGTTCTACCCACCGGCAGAGACTGCTTTTACCAGTGCCACTTTCTCCCAGTAAAAGCAGATGATGTGCAATCCCCGTTTCTCGAAAGAGCGCGATGTTTGCTTTGACGGTATCGACTGCAACGACAAAAGGCGGAAATGGAATGTACTCTTCATCAAAACGCTGTAATGCATCGAAAATCTCTTTGAAATTCATCGCAACCTCCCTGTCAGCGTTTCATTTGAAAGGAGGCGATGATTTCCATCTCCTCCTGCGCTTGACCCTGTTCAACCGCCCTGGACGCTTTGGCTTTTTGCGGCTTGGGTACATCTATAATGTCGTGTTTAGTATCGGTATTTAGATCTGACCCGTTCGGTTTACTGCTGCTGAGCCCCCGTAAAGCACCACTTCGACGTCTATCCTTAAGCTTACGACTGGTCATCAAGTCTTCAACAGCCTGTGCCAAATCTTGTTTAGCCTTGCGTAATGCCACTTTGTCGACAGCCGCCTCACCTTGTTCATTCAGCCTCAGACGGATAAATTTGTTTTGCGTTGCCGTAAGACCTTTTGCGTAGTCGTACTCGACGGCCTTTACGGTAATAGGCTCGGCATCGTCAGGTCCCCAAACATAAATTTCACCCAGATCTTCGGGGTCGTGTACTACCCTAACCTTAACGCCTTCACCGTACTTACGCATGATGGGCGCAAGTTCGTCACCACGGTAATACAGCCAATTTAATACTATGCCGTCGTGACGCAAGGTTCGGGTATCAACTTTCCCGATATGGCACTGAAAAGTTTGCAAATCATTCGGAAGTACCGGCTGATAGCGCGACATGCCTTCCTGCCAACGAGCCATGGGCGTCGTAGAAATGCCCTGATGTATATCCTGAGCATAAATATCTACCACCCATTTCTCAAAAGCATGTTTGAATTCTGCCAAGCTAAATAGCGCCGCCTTTTGCGGGTCGTAATCCCCCCGCTGATAGAATCTCGAAAAACTCGTACCCGGCAATTGATGCGCAAAGCTACGATTGACGGTACCGAGATATCGCTCAACCACGCCTTTGTACCAGGGGGAATGTTTCGGGCAAAATTGCAGATGACTACCGAGATCGAATGCGACGCTATCAAGATCGTGACTATGAAACTCGAAACCATTATCGAGTACCATCTTTTCAGGCATGCCGTAACAAGGCCAGCTGTTGACGATTTCTAGATTGGCTATACCTACGTCTGCTAATTTTTTAGGCAGAATGGCATGGCGAAGTGCGCCCATAACAGCAGCAGTAGAAGGGCTTTCAAAACTCAAGTAATAGCCAAGCAACATCCGACTATAGTGATCAATCACGACAGTCAGTGTCGGTCTGCCCAACGGTAACCAAGTCCGTTCGTCGATCAGGAATAAATCCAGCGGTGTATGGTCAATTTCGACACGCTCCAAGATTCGAGACGTTTTGACCCCAGCCTTAGAAATTCTAAATCGGCGGTCGGCGACGGACTTCCCCTCCTTTAACACCGTTAGGTCGTAGGCATCGGTTCGCTTAAGCATGCGATATACGGTGCGAGGCGACGGTGCCTTGAGCGGTTTAGCACCCAGTTGCCGCTGATTTTCAAGCTCGATCTTATCGCACAAGCGCTCATAGAGCTTATAGCCTGACGCTTGCGGAGAACGATTAAATACTTCGGCCATTGCTTCTTCTGTCAGTTGTAGAATACGATCAGATTGTCGCAATGTCCGAGGTCCACATCGATCAGTTCTCGGAATGATTGCTCTCGCGTCACTGTGTTCAGTAAAACGCTTATACCATCGATAAAGTGAGGTTATGCCAGGTGGGTTTTCATCAGCAATTTCAGCGGCGGCCAGTTTGATCAACGGTTTGAGATAATCCTCTGTAAAGACTGGAACACCATAAGCCAGAATCTTTTCTAGGTAATGCTTCCGGCGAACCACTTTTTGCTTCACATGGTCAGCTAACTCCTCAAGCGGCCTCGAAAACGTGGGAACGGAAGACTTATTTGGAAATGCCTCTGCCGTTCTTGCGGAAACTTTGCCCTCTCGATATTCTGCAAGGAGATGCTGACTACTGACCACCGATAAATGACCGTCACTGATTCGTTCCAACAGCACATCATTATTTGGCTGTATGCGATCTATCCGGTAATGAATACTAACCCAATCAAAAACCATATTCTTGCGCAACGCAAAACCAGCCATTGTCTGCCTCCAAGTTCAAATCGATTTTGGTATCGTCAGAGATAGGCTGGTCCAGGGAACAGCGCAAATATCCCGCCAAAAGCAAACAGTAAAGGTCAACGCTACTGTCCGTTGTCAAAGCTGTAACCTCTGCCAGCGATGCAGGAAGGTGGTCACGAAGTTTTTTGATGGCAACCGTCATGGCATCCGCCGATGGCCGAATACGTGGAGCCCGATGAAGTACCCAGCGTAGATTGGATAAGCGTGGTTCTTGTCGTATGACTTTATCGGTCAAAATGGCGAAGGTCATTTCCGAGCGATACATATGCTCAGCGACACAATTAAGTTTGTGCTGCACATCTTCATGCCCAAGACTACTGACCGGCTTGACTTCGATGAGGACGATTTCGCCGGTGTTCAACACCAGCTCGAAATCCGGGGTATATCGGCGCAATTTTGTGCCATCGGGATATTGAAGAGTTACTGGTTGTTCACGATAGCGGACAATTTTGGGAGATGCCTCGAACAGATAAATCGCTTCGAGTTCTAGTAATCCCTCATGGTGGACCATCCGCCCATTCTTGCGGCTGGGGAATTTACCGCGAACAATGCCGCCTGATGGGGTGATGACAGTTCGAGCTCGTTTGTGAACGTCGCCATCAGGCTGACGACCACGCCAAGCCCCCTGCCAAAGATTTTTTGACATAATTACTCTCCTGCAGCGTGGCTATAACAGGCAATACACTGCCTATCATAGACACTGCTATAGTTGAATAGCGCTGCTTTCTGGCGTAACAACGCCTGCGCCGGGTATTAAACTCGACGTTACGCAGACACTGATGAGTGCAGTGGGCTTGACGCTGACGGGAAGAGTAACGATACTTAGGATGCCAATCGGAGGTATCGTTAGATGCTTCTAACCAGCGGGGCAAGCCGCAAGGTTTGTCCCGTTTTTACATTTGAGCCTCCATTTTTTTGCGCCGATGCAGCCGATAGCCTGGCTCGACGTAATTATTGCCGTATGATTCCTTGAGTTTGAGAATCTGGCGAATCAACTGTATTTCCGCAAGCGTTAGATCTGATACACGATCACGTAGCTCCTGAAGCATCCAAAACACGTCCTGTGGCATATCGCTATCGATTACCAACTTTCGATTGGATGCTTCTACTGCTTTAAGCAGATGCTCACGTTCTTCTCCTTTCAAGTCCAACGCGGTAATCAGCTTTTCAACAAACTCTGGCGTTGGCGGACCTTTTTTTCCAATCTCGAGTGCGGAGATGTAAGTTTGCTCATACCCGATAAGATCGGACAATTCAGTTTGGCGAATACCTCGCTGCATTCGAATCGTGTGTAAAAGACAAGCAAATGGATTCATGGTTGGTCAAAACCGGTAACGTATCTAAGACAAGATAGAGAATAGCCTTATCCGATGAGGATGTAAAATATTTCCTTAACAATCAATACCTTATGTCAGGCAAAATCCCTTGACAAATGAATAACCATTATTGTCTGGAAAAAATATAATCTATTAAAATCATAGAGTTACTCAATATGACTCACTTCACTAAATTGGCAAACAAGTTCTAACTTTTTCCACTCAGAAATCAGCAACATTGGTGCTTTGGTTTGCAGATAGCTGCACTCAGGCCGTTACGCGTAGTTTTTTATCAATAATGCCATCGGTTTAATTTTGGCCGACCGTCAGGGGTCCATCGTAAATGAGCAACTTTGGAACTTGCTAATTTGATCATCCCCTTGAAAAGATAAAAAATTGGAAAACGCTATAGGGGTTGTAAACCAAAATTTGAATCGAATTCAAATTGACGATGCTGATCGGCAAGAAATAGCTAAAAGGATTTTCTAAATTGTCAAACGGCGTTGAAAACTTTCCACTAAAGAGCGTCGAATAGTTTCCAGTTACTTTGTAGGGTTATTGATTTTCCACCGCCTTTTTTCGTTGTTTAAATCGATAGGAATCATTGCCCGTTTCCAA
>Ga0208625_100050_pt1 | contig 27277 bp, 25 predicted proteins | sample LakWasMeta8_HOW4_2_FD_183858 | JGI IMG/M metagenome (GOLD analysis project Ga0208625, IMG submission 183858) | Freshwater sediment methanotrophic microbial communities from Lake Washington under simulated oxygen tension - Sediment Metagenome... | ecosystem: Environmental > Aquatic > Freshwater >... | reverse complement strand
ATAGAAACCGCCCTGGCGGTTCATCCCCACGGGTGTGGGGAACGCTCATCCCATCGATACACATCTCCGTACTCAAGCGGTTCATCCCCACGGGTGTGGGGAACGCATGTCTAAACCGCATATTCAGAAAGTTAGCGGCGGTTCATCCCCACGGGTGTGGGGAACGCGACTATGCTGGGATGATAAAACCCATTGTGATCGGTTCATCCCCACGGGTGTGGGGAACGCGACAAATTGCAAAATCTCGTCACTTATACGCTCGGTTCATCCCCACGGGTGTGGGGAACGCCTTTGTACCGACACTTCGATGCAGAAGGGAAACGGTTCATCCCCACGGGTGTGGGGAACGCCCAATAACTTTGCTGCCCGGATGGAAGTAGAGCGGTTCATCCCCACGGGTGTGGGGAACGCTGCGCTTCGAGGACTAACTCCTGTCGCATTAGCGGTTCATCCCCACGGGTGTGGGGAACGCGTCGCAAGCTTCAATGTGAAATTTCCGGTTCTCGGTTCATCCCCACGGGTGTGGGGAACGCACAAATGTTGGGTTTTGGTGCTGCTCTGGTGGCGGTTCATCCCCACGGGTGTGGGGAACGCTCAGGATCTCAACAGTTACGTTGGTCGAATGGCGGTTCATCCCCACGGGTGTGGGGAACGCCCGCTTGAGCAGCAGCCGCAGCAGTCTGTAAACGGTTCATCCCCACGGGTGTGGGGAACGCTGCGGCAGCTCAACGTAGATGCTAGATATAGGCGGTTCATCCCCACGGGTGTGGGGAACGCGGCAACGATGATTGCCAGAACAGTTCCGGCAACGGTTCATCCCCACGGGTGTGGGGAACGCAATCATGGCCGCTTTAGGTATCGGTATATTTACGGTTCATCCCCACGGGTGTGGGGAACGCTGTTGCGGCTCTTTCTCTGAGTCTGTCTAGTGCGGTTCATCCCCACGGGTGTGGGGAACGCCAAACGGTTGAAGTTACCCTGTACAACAGCCGCGGTTCATCCCCACGGGTGTGGGGAACGCAACTGTTTTCCTTTTTCATAAACCCGAACCAACGGTTCATCCCCACGGGTGTGGGGAACGCGGAGCTGCAGTTTGGTCCGCTGGTGTCGCTGGCGGTTCATCCCCACGGGTGTGGGGAACGCTTGGTCAGCCAGGTCGTAATGGACTGCACGACCGGTTCATCCCCACGGGTGTGGGGAACGCTTTTGTTTATGCATCGTTTCCGCCTACGGGGGCGGTTCATCCCCACGGGTGTGGGGAACGCCAACGTCAGAAGGTCTTTGTCTGAGACTGTGCCGGTTCATCCCCACGGGTGTGGGGAACGCTAATTGATCGTGCCGACGGTCGTTTCACCAATCGGTTCATCCCCACGGGTGTGGGGAACGCAGCCCCAGGATGAAGCTGTGCAGGTCTGCAATCGGTTCATCCCCACGGGTGTGGGGAACGCGCTGTCAATGCTGGCGGTCAGTGCTTGCGTAGCGGTTCATCCCCACGGGTGTGGGGAACGCGGCCATCGATTACCTTAAAAAGAGTGTAAATACGGTTCATCCCCACGGGTGTGGGGAACGCATTAGGCCCGATGGCTGACAAGTCCAAGGCCGCGGTTCATCCCCACGGGTGTGGGGAACGCACTTATCCTAACCGATTGTTAGATAAACAGAAATAGACCAGGTGAATTTTTACCGATTTTTTCGGTATTTTCCAAGTTGTTAAAGAGCATTGGTTTCATCGTCTTCCACGGGATAAAACGAGACCAGTTTCAGGCCGTCCAGCTCGACCGGCAAACGTCGGTTTTTGCCCAAAGTCATAAAGTCGAAACCGGATTCGGTGTTGGTTGACCAGGCCATTACGGCGTTGCCGTCCTCGAGGCCATCCTCGATCTGTGACCAGATCATGTCCCTGACTTTTACTGATAAGTCCCCGACGTAGACGCCGGCACGAATTTCAATCAACCACACCGCCAGTCGCCCACGCAGTCTGGGTGGCACGTTTTCAACTACGATGACCAACATCGCCGATACTCTCTGGGTTGGGAATAGCCGGAGCTACCGATTCTTCAAAAGGTTTGGGCACTTCCAATTCGCCTGCCGCCAGTACGTCTTCTATGGTAGGGATGATTTTTTTGAGGATTTTGCTTTGCCGGAAGACGTCGCGGCACATCAAACGGACTTCGCGCTCCGGATCACGATAGTTCTTGGCGGCGATTTTGAAGGCATGCGGGATGATGTCGTCGAATTTGAACAGGTCGGCAATGTCGTAAACGAATGACAGCGGTTTACCGGTATGAATAAAGCCGATGGCGGGCGCGTAACCAGCGGCTAATATCGCTGCCTCCGAGATGCCGTACAGGCAGGCGGTGGCCGAGCTGATGCAACGATTAGCGGTGTCGCTGTTGTCCCACTGCGTTTGATCGTAGTTTCGGCCTTTCCACTCGACCCCGGCCTGCTTGGCTAACAACTGATATAGCTTTTTGACTCTGGAGCCTTCGATGCCGCGTAGTTGTTCAACACTACGGTGTTGCGGCGGTGCTTCACCAAAGCGGATTTCATACATCTTGCGCACCACTTTCAAACGCGCGGCGTCGTCCAGCGCCAGTTTGGCCTGATACAGCAAGCGGTCGGAACGCGCGCCGCCCGGCTGGCCCGCGGCATACAGCCTGACGCCGGCTTCACCGACCCAGACTAGCAGGGTCCCGGCCCTGGCCGCCAACGCGGCTGCGTGATGGGAAACGCGGGTGCCCGGCTCCAGCATGATGCAGGCGACTGAGCCGACCGGAATGTGTGTGCGGATGCCGGTTTCGTCGATGACGACAAAAGCGCCGTCTTTGACGTCGATCTGACCTTTTTCTATGAACACGAGGGACACGCGTTCTTTCATGGCAATGGGTTTAAGGGGTGGCAGCATGAAGCATATCCTTTTCGGTTATCGGTGTTTAATCCAGCAACAGCAGGCGTTGTTATCGGATCGAATTGGGTTGCAGCCTGGCTTTTGCAATGCAATCCGTCAAAAAATAACGGGATTGATCGGCTATTCTGTTCGATAGCGGAGAGGGTTGTTAGTCATAATCCAATTCTATGCGGCTATGGATATCCAGCGTTCGCGGCATGGCATTCAATTTATAACTCACATTCGGCTACATTAACTGCCTTCGTATCAAAGCGGTAGCCACATCTCTTCGTCCATCAATCACCATAACGACATAAACATGATCGCCTGCAATGCAATAAATTATGCGATAAACAGACGACAAAATTTGTCTATAACGCCTCATGCCGGTGATGGTCAACTCTGCCGGCACGACTCCACGCTCAGGCAAATGCTCCAGGCTTTGGATGGCGCTTTGTATTTTATTCAGTATCTCTGCTGCAACTTGATCACTTACTTGCGCTAGATAATATTCAGTAATGGCATAAAGATCATTGAGCGCCGCCTGGGTGAGGCTGACTTGATATTTCACTCAAGCCCTCTGCGTTTTCTCAGATTTGAAAACGCTTCATCTACAGACACTGTATTTCCCTGCTCAATATCTTTTTCACTTTGCGCCAGCATTTTCAGCATCGCCATAGTCTCCTGTGTCCGCTCATACTCCTGAACAGACTGAATCACCATCGCCGCTTCGCCATTTTGAGTAATGAGGTAAGGCTCGCCATTGGCTTTTAGCTCTTCCGCCAGCTTGGCAGCATTTGCTTTTAAATAACTGATGGGTTTTATTTTTCCTGAGAGCTGCATAATATTTCTCGCTTATCGAACTTAATTTAGACTGAATTCAGTTTAAATTATACGCGCCGGATCATCAACAAACCACAGCCGAAGGCTTTGGCGCGGCCTATGCCTTGTGCGATTATGTTATTGAATGCTTCTGTATCAGTCATCGTGATGACGCCATCAAACAACAACGTCTGGTTATTGTGATTGGTAATTTTTTTATTCGTCATGTTCGATCTCTTGCGATTGCAGCAATAAATCATGTAAAAACTCCGGCGCTAAATCCGCACCGTTAGGCCAAAAAATGGTATCCAGTTTTTTAACAAACTTGACCTGACTGAATAAAGTTGGATTTTTTAGCGATTCGTACATGCTGCCCAAAGCACCTGTGCTAAATCGACCATACCTGCCGAACCGTTGTTAAATTTCAGCGATAGCTGATATCCGTTAAGATGCTTGGCATTGTCTTAATATTTACACTTTGGCAATGGAAAGCAAACCGCAACCAAATGATTTTGCCGAGCCAATGCCTTTTAATAACACAGTATTGAATTTTTTTGCATCCGTCACTTCAAGCTTTCCTTCAAAGTCTAGTGTTCTGATAGTAAATGGATGCTTACCTTGTGCTTTAACCTCATATTCCCCATCATTACTTATTGAAACATCCCAATTTTTGACTGAAAAACCATGCTGTAACCCTTTGTTTTCTAGCCAGACCATTCCTTTTTCTTGAATAAGTTCATTTAAAGAATAATCGTCGATACAATAAATATTCCGATTTTTAAGCTGGTGTTTGGCGTCCACTATGAGGCCATATTCTTTCTGCTTACCGTTTTCTCTCCGCTTCACTACAGGATTAGCCCGCAACTTAAAACGAAAATAATCACCATTATTAATCTGCGGCTGATACAACGGTGAAACCTGCACATTCATGGTTTTTGTCGATTCAACCTTGTTTGCTGCCAACAATAAAATGTACTGCACATTTTTATAATTATCGTATTCAACCCGGTATAAAAAATCCCGTTTCTGGTCTTCGCTACGACTTAACAATCCCCATATTTGTTGATGCAGAAAGTAAGCATCAGTTTCGTATTGCCGCTTATGTTTTCGTGCATGTTCTTTATCGAGAATAATTTTATGCAGATACATTCCTGCCTCCTGCGACAGATAGATAATATTCATCTCTGTCAGTAAATTGCCATGTGCTTTTATTGACCGGTTGATCGCGTCGGCTTAATTTCATTTGGCTATTCGGTAATTTTTCTTCGCTGTAATAAGCTATATCTCTAGGTGTGCTAATCAATGAACCCAGTTCTTGCTCGAACTTAAACTCAGCACCATTAAAAGTCTCTAGGCAACTTTCCCCTTGTCGAATTTGGGCTTCCAAAGGCAAACTTAACGGGCAGGATTTACGACCCAAATACAAAGTGAATGTTGGTTTTTCTAAATATCCAACCACATCATCTAATTTACAAACTCCAGGCTTTATCTTGCTCCAGGCAATTGGTGTATCAGCATCCTCATTTACAGCTATGGTATAGACCGCATTGCAATAATAAGTACGTCTGGATTGAATAGCACCCGCTTCGGCATTGCTTTGAGATTGTATGACTCGCCAATTGATTGCTTCGATTTCATCAATGCGCGTCCAATAGTCTTTGCTTCTATCATGTTTAATTGCCTGCTCACTCGGCGTTTGTATCGTGTGATAGTCTTCAATCGGAACTCCAAAGTCATCGACTCGTACAGAAAACTGTAATTTGAATAATTCATTTAATTCATCAGTCTTATCCCTTTTTACGCCTAACGCTGCAGCCAATAAACCAATGACCGCGGATTTTGATGGGTAACGATAACTAGGTCGAATATCGCCAACAGCGATGTCACCCCAAGAAGCTAATACGCCATGCAATCTAAAAATTAGATAGCTGTTCATTAAATGCCACCGACAAAATCCAGAATCTCTTGTAATGTGCCGTCACCAAACAGATTCATTTCTTTTTCTGCTGGCTTTGAGTAAGCAGTATTAAATTTGTCTTTAATACTGCGCAATTTTTCAATCGCAGATTCTGGTTCGGCAGTCGACAAGGCTTTTAAAAATGCCAAGGATAAATTACGCGGTTGAGCATCGCCTTTTTCCGCCAATATATAAAATGCCTGTGCTCGATTGGCATAGCTGTTTTGTTTACCAGTAGGTGCAATCACCGCTGCTGTTTCAGTTAATGCTTTGATAGCCCGCGCCGCTAGTACTTTATCATTTAGATTTTCTAGCAATAATTGAGTATCAATGCACAGATAGAGGTAATAGATCGCCGAGACAAACTCTTGTTCTCCCATATGTGCTGAGCCGTGTTTATTTAGGTCATCTACCGCAGTAAAAAAATCCGGCTCAATGTCGACTGCGTTAATCGATATGGCATGCGCTACTTGTACAGCTGCGTCGGAATTGGCATTAGGGCAATTAGCAATCATTCTGCCAAACATCGCTAGGTCTATATCATTTGCATTTTCAGATAATATATTTTCAATGGCTCCATCGTTATCTAGAAATTTTTTAATATTACTGAGCTCTTCGTTAGAAAAATGAATAGGTTGTTTTAGATGAATCTTCTCTCCCACCAAAATCTCTTGAATATTTATAAAATCTTCGCCGTCAAATTCCGCAATACCTTTTACCCTTACAAGTTTTTCAGGTATTTTTTCTAACGATTCTGACTTTACAAACAAACTAAGAATTTGTTGCACTTTTTCGACAGCACTTTTTATAGCCTTTTTATCAATATTATCTTGTGGTAGTTTATTTATTAAATATGTCGCTAAATTAATTCCAATAGCTCTGCTTCTTAGCCCAATATTCAATCCTTGCTTTTCCCATATTTCAGAAGTCCGCCAAGCTCGTTTCAAACTTTGCGATGCAATTCTCGAACGTTGGGAATCACCAAATGTTGCAACTTTAGGTTGACCCAACTCATCGCGGTTTGGATTTGAGGGAGGATAAGACACCAGCAAATGAAGTTGGATAAAACGATTGGTATTTTCTGTCATGGTCATGGTCCTTTTAATTATCTAAATTGGCTTTTTCGTAATATTTATAAGCAAGCTCGGTTTTGGTTTTATCACCCCAAAAATAAGCTATTCCTAGTAAATCAAGCAGATTGATTTTTTTATCCAGCATACGGATTACCTGAATCAAAAAGCGAAATAACTTTTCACGATCATCGATTTTTAATAAGCGCCGGAAACGCAATTCACTCAGCTTTGGTTTTTCTCCTCGGCTGATTTGATAACCGAAATAATCTGTTTTCTGTTTGTCAGCATCTTCATAAGCTGTCTTGTTATCATCAATGTACGCTGCTAAGGCAATGATGATAGCCATTTGCTCATTTGAAACCTTGTTTTCACCCTTTCTAAATTCTTCTATCAGTCGCCAATAACTACGCTGATAAGCTGATGTTTTTTGAATGTCCTCCAGATTTTTACATCGTCTGAGTTCAGCTCTATCGCCTTTTTGAAGCAATATACTTTCCCACCATTCCAATAAAGCAATGCTGGCTGGATGCCCTTCTTCAAAAAGCTTGGGCGGTTTTTGTTCAGTCATATTTATGCTCCTTGGGCAAACCTAACGTCTCGTTTTTCAATGATTGACTTTTTAAATTTTGCATAAGCTGCTTATGCGCTAACGCGATTCTTTTCGGGTTGGTTTGGATGTTTGATTTGAAAGCCCAATCTGCAAATATTTTTTCAGATTCTTGCTTAAGCGTTTGATACCAATCAAAGCTCAATTGGATTCTTGCGTTGTCATTTAGCTGCCCTTCTGTGCTATAGAGCAAGTTAATTAATTGATAGAACTTGTCATGCGTGTTGTTCCAAAATGATTTCCCAATTTCAATAGCACGGGTATCATTAAACGTTTTTTTCTGATCTTTATTTTTTTCCTTATTTTCATCGAACCATGCATTTTTGATGGCATTTATCAGATAGCCATTACGGTTGTCTGATATTTTGTTACTTGCTTGAATATATCTATCAATCTCGCGCTCGACCATTTGCCTGTGGTTTTCATCAGCAACTAAATAAAATGGTGTTTTAGACTCATACCAACCCAAAGGCGAATTACTATCCATTGCATAACCACCAGACCATAAAATTAATTGAGTTGTATCTGCTAATTTTTTCTTTAAATGTTGCTCTACAACTGATGCAGGGAATTGTTTTTCAGTCGCTTTAATAAAATCATTCCAATAGATATAAGGTAAACCTTTAGTGGTCATGTCCAGCGCTAAAAACTTACCTTCGTATTCACCCCCCTCAGCTTGTTTATATGCTGACAATGGATGTTGCCAATATGCTTTTGGATAATTAAACGCTTTATTGGTTTTAAAAATTGTGTCGGCAACTTTTGGGTATTTGTTACAAACACTGCACAACTCGTTACTTGGTTCTTCAAACTGGATATAAATTCGCCGCATCCAAGCCCAATAGACTTGAAGGGGATGCGCCATTTCTGGATAAATACCTGTAATATCTTTCCTAGTTTGCTGAAATGCTCTCTTAGCTTTATCTAATTCTTTTTTCTCTTCTCTAAGCTTCGTTTGCTCATCTTTAACTTCTGTTTGTTTTATTTTTAAATTAAACTCCTCAATTTCTAAGGTTATATTTTTAATTTTTTCTGATGTTTCTCTACGTTTAATATCATCATCTGGAATTGGTTCCATCCATAAAAACTGTTTTTCATTTTGATTTTTATTAAAAAAATTCGTCTGCAACACATTGAGCCAAATATCTCTCCATAAAGATGCTTCTTCTGCTTTCTCGTCCACACACACTAGATTTGAAATAAACCCATTACCACGCATTGATTCAAAGTATCCAGGGCCACCATTATCAGCAAATATGTTGGCCGCTAAAATTGCAGAAGCAGAGCAAGATACACATAACCCTTTAATATCTTGTTTCTTTACAAATAAATCGATATTTTTCTTCTTAGTATTATCTCCAGGCGCACCAAAAATTATTTCCTCAATTGGCTTTATTTTGTCCTGTTGTTGGATTGAAGCATCCTGCATAAACCTATAACCATCCCCATCCAAATAAAACGCTTCCTTGATAGTATCTAACTTGGCTTGTAATTCGTTTTCACTCGGCGGGTTAGTATATAAATTTCGCCATCCCTTTGGAGTTTCTGGTGCCATAACCGTTTGCAATAAACCAATCAAAAACTGCATCAAAGCCGCATTAAAATCAGCCCTAGGCGCATCTAAACTCAAAACATCACGACGGACAATTTCACAAACCTTTAAATGTTCGCTCCGTCCTTTTACAGGTATCCATGCTTGTTCTAGTAAATTAAACCGACTCATAGTGCCTCTTCCGTTTCCAGTTGCTCATCTTGTTGAACTTGCTCGATTTCGTAGGCGTATATCAAGCCTAAATTCGAGCTATAAAAAATGGGGGTTTCTTGCTGTTTGTCATTCAATACCAGCCCTTGCCAAAGCTGCTTTTCGTCATTCCAACTCATGGGTAATAAGTTAATCCACTTACCTTGACTTGGTAACTGAGCTTTTATTTTTTCAAACGCCTGTTGTTGCGCTTCGGTATAGGGCACTAATTTAAAAACGTTTTTCGCCAATAGCCGTATTTCTGATTTTTGCCATGCTTGTTTGTCGAGTTTTCCAAAAGGCTTTAGTTGTTCGTGTTCCCATTTTGCCAAGGTTAATGTCAGCGTTTCTTCCCCTAATCTAGTCGGCATATCCAAATCATCTGCCCAGACTTGCCCATCCAGGGTATAGCCTCTTTCGAAATCAATCGTATTGAATCCGGCATTTGACCGTTCCGCACTGGCATCTCCATAGGCTTTGGCATCCGTAGCTTCTAATCCTTTTGGAATCTCACATTGATCGCTATAAACCGCTTCGATTAATGGCCTGATGTTTTTAGGAAGTAGGTAATTTTCCATTTCAATGAGTTGTTTCATTCCCGCCCAAAGCCTTGCATGATTTTTATAAACCCGCTTAGCATTTGGAAATGTCGCAGAAAACCAGTCTGCACTAGGATTTTCGGTATATTCCGGGCAAAAAATGGTAAGCACAGCCTCGGATCGTTCGTCTTCACCAATCTGCTTTACATTTCCGTATTGATCACGAACATGGCGATGTAAGCGTCCAGCCCGTTGCAGCATTAAATCAATCGGTGCCAGATCGGTAATCATGACATCGAAGTCTAAATCCAATGATTGTTCAACGACTTGGGTGGCAATTAACAACCGGCCTTTGCGTTTCTCTTCTGTGCTGTTTTTATCGAATAAGCCAAGTATTTTTTCTTGGACGATTAAACGATCCGCCAAAACAAATCGCGCATGAAACAAATCAACATTTTGATAATGCTTCCATTGTTGATAACTGTTTCTGGCGTCATTAACTGAATTTCTAATCCAACAAAGGCATTTCCCTTGCTCAAGGCTAATTCTAATTAATTCGTTAACCTGGTTCTCTTCATGCACGAATTGGTAGTTGACTGATTTTCGACTTTTCTTAGGGTTATTGGGGCAAGGAATTTCTTTTTTATAATCTGCTGCAATATGTGTCAGCAGCGGATAAGCGTTTTGTTCATCTAACTTACAGACTTTGCGCCCTAACCCTTTTAAGTAAGCATTCGCTAATTTTTCCCTGATATTCAATGGCAAGGTTGCCGACATAACAATCGCACTTCCACCTAATGCGGCATGAACCTCAAGTAACACTTCAAGTTCTTTACCCATATAAGCATCGTAAGCGTGGGCTTCATCAATCACTAACACTTTGCCCATTAAGCCAATTAGCCGTAGCGATTGATATTTAACTTTTAGAACAGCAAGAAATGCTTGATCTATCGTACCAACGCCAACTTGGGCTAATAAGGATTTTTTCCGATTGTCTGCCAACCAAGCCTGACAGCGGGATTGGGCATCATCAGAATACTTCTGTGCCGAAATAGCCTTATCAAAAAACAAAATAGTATCGGTAAATTTATCGCTTAATTTTGCTGAGCTATGCGATAAAACTAATGAAGGTTTTTCACCATTTTTATAGAGTTTGTCGTAGGTTTTTTGAACGCGAGGATAAATACCATCAGCAGTCGCCATTGTTGGAAGTGCTAGATAAAATCCTTCTGCCAGCTTATTTGCCATTAATCGATTGAGTAAAATTAAACTAGCTTCGGTTTTACCCGCCCCGGTTTCGTCTTCAATAATAAATAGCTGAGGCGTTGGTTGTATTTCGAGTGTTTTTACCAAGTTTTGCAAAGGGGTTAATTCTGCAAGGGTAGGCAAATTCAGCAACTGCGTTAATGGATCCAGCTCATTATTTGTTTGGCAGGGTAAAATACCTGCTTCTAGTATTGCCTCTTCAGCGTTTTTTACAGCTACATCTTTCCAATAATCATTTAATTTTATTTTATGGTCGTAATCATAGTATTTGAATTTTTTGCCTGAACCTATCCAATCACAGAGCACATAAAAACCGGTAAGTAGCCACGAGGCTTGTGGCAACTGTTTATACAACTTGTCATACGAAATATCTAAATTTGTTGCATTAAACAACTCGTTGATTGAGAAAAGTTCAAAACACTCTCTGGTGAATTCTGCAACGGCTTGTTTATCATTTTCGTTGTAAAAATCGCTTACGTTCTCACGACCTTGCTTGACCGGTAAACCATGATGACCATTCGAAGCCTCCATAAACCAAATTAGTAGGTCATGCCAATCATCAATAGAATCCACTTGGTAATGTTCGCTTACTTGCTTAAAAACACATGATTTCCAAATCAAATAGCCTATCGAATCATGCCCAAAAGCTCTTTTTGAATACGCTTGCTTTTGGCTACTTTTAATTCCCTGTAATTTTTCCAATAGCTCTGGAATGATGTTTTGAAAGCTTTCTGAAAACTTGCCTAAATCATGTAAAACCAAAAAGAATATCAACACAGGCTTTAAAACCTGCGTTTCAATACCGCAAAGCTTGGCAAAACGATCAAATAGCGCTGGATTTTTTTCTAACAATACAGATCCCACTGCCGCCACATCCAAGCAATGGTAGGGCAGCAGGTGGTATGCCGGGCCAGACTCGGCATTTGTTTGGGCTTTACCCCAGTACTTGTAATAAAGTGCGTTATCCTTCATGGTCTGCCTGTAGTTTGTCTGTGTATCCAAGTCTGGCATGCATTATCCGCCGCTAGGCAGGGTGTTTGTACGGTAGTTTTCGATAGCTATTGGAAAGTATCGGTAACGCGTTGAACTTGGTGTAAACTTTATACTACAACTTTATTATCATGCAAACTTTTTTATCACATGATTATGGCCGACATCGAACAAGTTTTATCGTCTTTGAAATGGGATGTACGCCAGCGCTTGACGCTGTTGGAAGCGACGGTGTTCTGGAGCGGAGAACTGGTAACCGGCTTTTTGACCAACACGTTTGCCATCAGCCGGGTGCAGGCGAGCAAGGATATTGCGCTGTATGTGTCGCTCAGACCGGACAATCTACGCTACGACCGTTCGCTTAAGCGTTATTTAATCACTGAGCAGTTTTCGCCACTCCTGATCAACGGGAGCCCGCACGAATGTTTGCAGGTATTGCAGGCATCGCAAACGGCTGCGCCGCCGGTGGTGACGTTGATGAGCAACCTGCCGGCGATTGAAGTACTTAGTTTCCCGACGCGCCGCATCGATGTGGGGGTTTTGCGGGCGGTGCTGCAGGCCACTCGTTTCGGCTTGCTGTTGGAAATCGAGTATCAGTCGATGTCGACACCGGAACCGGTTGTCTATAGGGTACTGCCGCATACGCTGGTTTTTGACGGTTGGCGCTGGCATATCCGGGCGTTCAGTTACACACACAATGAGTTCCGTGATTTTGTGTTGGCCCGAATGTATCAAGCTACGGCTTTGGACAAGCCAGAAACGCCTTGTCCTGTCGATACGTTGTGGGAAGCGCTGTTGACGGTTGAAATTGGTCCACATCCGGGCTTGAGTGAGTCTCAAAAACGGGCTGTGGAACGCGATTACCGGATGGTGAATGGCAAATGCGTTTCCACGGTGAGGGCCGCTTTGCTGTCATATTTTTTGCTGGCGTTGCGGATCGGTAAGGATGATTATCAGCGCGATGCAACGAGCCAGCAGATTGTGTTGCTCAATCGAGATGAATTGAGTTCGTATGTGACCTTTTAGTAGCCAGCAGCGCCTCTAAATAGTCCTTCAAAACCGCTGCATTATTGAGATGGGTTTCCTTGGCGCTAAACAGGAGCGTGGCATTTCCGGTCCCGATCTTGGCAATCAGTTGCTGTACGGCTTCGGGATTGTTTTGTAATTCAGCAAAGTATTGACGTTGGAATTCAGGCCATTTCTCCGGCTCATGTTGATACCAGCGGCGCAGCTCGGTGGAGGGCGCCACTGCCTTGGCCCAGAAATCGATTTTGGCTTCTGCCTTTGAAAGGCCGCGCGGCCATAGGCGGTCGACGAGGATGCGCATGCCGTCATGTTCCGCCGGCGGTTCGTAAACCCGTTTAAGTTGAAGTGTCATCTTTATATCCATTGATTAAAGCTTTCAGGTCTTGGTTTTTTGCCGTTCGACTGCGGCCAATGTGCGCAGGCTTTCCAGTACCTGTTGCAACACCATGGAATCGCTATCGCTCGGAAAAACCATATAAGCAGGTAATCTAAATTGTGGACTGTCGGGCACATGAAATAATTTTTTGGCCTGGATTAAAGGTTCTGCTAGGCGCATAGGCAGGAAACATGAGCCGCCATTGCTGATGATTAACTGCACGCCCAGCCAGCCGATATTGACCACTTGCGGCGGGCGTTCCAGGTCGGGATAACTGCTGCTGTGCAGTGCGTAAAATGCAGGCCCCCAGTCTACATAGATGTAATCCTCATTCGGCCAGGGTCTGTCCGGATCGGTGGTCAGTAGCGCCAGGGTCTCATCAAATAAATGCTCAATCTGCAGGCCGGCGCTGTGCTGGGGGGTATACATCATGCCGATATCCATTCTGCCTTCGATGAGCCCGCGCATTAAATCTTCTTCAAAGCCGATTTCGCTGCGAATGGAAATATCCGGAATCTGCTTTCGAATGGCGCCCACCCATTGCGGCAACAATTCTTCCCATAAGGCGATCCGTGCTCCCACGGTAATGCTGGCGCGGAAGCGGCTGGGCAAGCCGATATCATGCCGGGCCTGTTCCAGTGTTAATAGCAGGGATTTTGCATGCCGCAAAAAACGCTGCCCGGGCAGCGTTAACGTGGCACCGGAGCGGTTGCGCACAAACAGGGTCACGCCAAGATAGGCTTCCAGTCTCTGTATGCGCGTGCTGACTGTCGACTGAGTGACATGCAGTCTGTTGGCGGCTTCCAGAAAGCTGCCATTGGCGACTACCCCCAAAAAAGTTCTGATCTGATCGATGTCCATCATTTTAATATCGGCTATGTCGATAGTAATGTCCAATAAAAATCGATTGTTTAATATATAGCGACTCGCTATTATGATGGCAAGAAGATGAATACATCATTTTGTAATCCTGTTTTTAGCTTTTATCAAGCTCAAAACCAATAAGACAGATCATCTGTAAAAGCGTGTCGGCAAATGATTGGCCTGATCTTAAAGTCGGTTCCCTTAACGCTGCCTGGAGAAGAAACATGACACAAAGTAATCTTACAACCTGGTTGGGAGAAAAAGATAAAGCCCCCCATGGCAAATTGAGCGCTGAAACCGCTGTCTGCGCGTTTCTGAATATTCACTACCGAAAAATGTTGAGGGCTCTGCGTCGCCGGTTTTTCGGAAAAATGCTCGATGAGCAGCGATCCGCGCCAACGATGAAAAGCTATGGCATATTGCTGTTGCCGGTCCTGTTATTGACGGGATGTCTTGCTACGCCGATCAAGCCCTCGGCCAACAAGATAAATGAGATACGCACGGTTCTTGTGGTGCCGGTGGAATCGGCGCCGCTCGAGGTGATTCCTGATCTGATTGAATCCCGATTTCCCGTGTATCGTCAGTATCATTATCAAGCGATGCCGTACTCTAGATACATGGAAGAAAAAATCTACAGAAGTCCTGGCGGCGTGCTCATAGCCGGCCTGGTCAGCGGCGACGATATCGTGCCGGTGGCAGAACTTTCCCAGCCTTCGGACTCAATGGAAAAGACAGCCAGCCTGGAGCCCATCGCAACACTTTCGGAGAACTGGACGCCAAACATCACGGTGGCGCAGGAAGCGGTCTCCCAATTGAATGGGGACGGCATCAAAGCGGTGCTGAGCGAGAATTATTATCGCCTGCCCATTGCAGCCGGAGATCGCGACGCCAATCTCGGTAATTGGCGTAATGCCGTTGAGCAATGGTACAGCCAGAATCAATCGTCCATTGATTATCGGCAGCCTGGTCTGGAAAACATCGATGCCGTCATAGAAGTGGGCATCGGGGCCTACAGGATTTTTGATGCGCAAACGTCCTTGCAGGTGTTGATCAAGCTGGTCGATCCCAAGACCCAACAAGTGATCGGAAGAATCAGCGAGAAAGCTTACTCCGTTGAGGACTCCCCACAAACCTTGCTCCAGCCTGAGGCCGAAAAGTTCAAACGGCTCATGAGCAATATGGGTGGACAATTGGTTAGTCGCGGCTTTAGCGGGCTCGGGCTTCCCCTGAAGGTATCTGGCCAGTATATCCAGCCTTAACCATCAGCAGTTGACGGATTAACGCAATGACCATCGCCTACGCCGAACGTCTGCACGGTTGGCGCTTTATCCTGTTCAATATCGTACTCGGTGTTGGGCACATGATCGTGCTGTTCGGCGCGGGTTCATACATTGCGCTGATGCCCCATGTTGCCAGTGATCTGGGCGGGGTGCGGCCGAGTTTTGGCACCTGGGGCCAGACTTATTTCATGATCTCCCTGGCGCTGGCATTTCCTATCGCACGCTGGCTTGCGGGACGCTTCGGCGATTATCGCTTGTTTATTGCTGCGTTTGTCGCGTACGCCTTGGCTTCCTATCTATGTGCCATCGCACAGAGCATCGCTTTCTTTGTTCCGGCGCGCATACTGCTGGGCTTTGCAGGCGGGATTACGCTCTTTATTGGCCAGTCCCTGGTGTTGAGAGAGTACCCCGATCACCTCAAGTTATTGGCTTTATCGATCTGGGGGCTGGTCACGCTGATGCCTTTCACCATCAGCTTTCCGATCGGCGGCGTGATCGCCGACGAACTGGGCTGGCGTTACCTGTTTTATCTGAATATCCCTTTCTCCCTGGCCATCGCCGGGATTACCGGTGCCCTGCTTGCCGGACGGGGATTCGAGGAAAACCACACGCGTTTCGACGGCGCCGGTTTTGTGCTGCTGGCTTTGATTGTCGGCAGCATGCAGACCCTTCTGAATATGGGTAACGATTTTGACTGGCTGGATTCACCCTTCCTGCGCAGCATGTTGATTATCCTTATCGTTGCCTTGCCCTGTTTTATTATCTGGGAGTACGGCGAAGGTCATCCTGCGTTCAACCTGCACCTTTTTGCGCACCGTAATTTTATAATCGGCGTGACTGGCATTTCGCTAGGCTTTCTATCTATCCAGGGGCTGCTCTCTTTACTGATTGTCCAGCTGCAAGTATTGCTGGGCTATTCTTCATTTCTGGCCGGTATGGTTTTCTTGCCCATGATCCTGCTGGCGGCACCGGTCACTGTGGCGATGCATTTGCTGCCCAAAGGGCTCGACGCTCGTCTTCTGGTCTGTCTCAATCTGCTGGGGTTTTCCTTTACCTTCTTTTGGCTGGGTTTGTTCGATGATCCCGGCTCATACGATCAGATTTTTTGGCCGATGTTGCTGCTCGGCTTTTTTCTGGGTTCATTTTTTACGCCGTTGACCAAATTGACGCTGCACGGGCTGTCTGGTCAACAACAGATGCGCGCCGCCGAAGAGGCAGGGTTTTTACGGGTTGTTGCCGGATCCTTAGGCATCACTTGGCAAGGTGTCGTGCTGTTTCGGCGTACCCCTTTTCATCAAAGCAATCTGGCGGAGCATTTCGGGGGGCGGCAGTACGCTTCCCTGGATATGCTGCAAGGATTTTCTTCGAGGTTGGAGGCTGCGGGCCTTGATAAAGACATGGTCACCGGCAAGCTCCTGGACCTCATCAGGCAGCAGGCTGGCATTCTTGCGCTGAATGATGCGTTTCTGCTGGCCAGCTATCTCTTCCTCGGATTGGCCGGACTGGTATGGCTGGCACATCCCACTCATCAGCCGCTGCATCCTACGCGAACGGAAGAAATAATGGATATGCGGGCGGAGCAGATCATGGAGGAGCCATGATGCGTCAAAACACGCGAAAGCAAAGGCTGCCTTTTGCGTTTTCAGCCGGATTTATGCTCATGATATCGGCTTGCGCCTGGATACCTCCTGGGGGCAAGCCGGCAGAGTTCCTGAAAAAACCAGCCATGGAACGCACGTTCTCCGATACAGGTCACGATGCGTCGGTGGCGCCGGCGGAGCATTGGCCTCGTGAGCGCTGGTGGCGAGATTTCGGCAGTCCGGAACTCGACAGCCTCATGGCCACCGCGCTAAAGGACAACATTGGCCTCAAGGTTGCTGCCGCGCGCCTGCGTCATGCGCAGGCCTTGATCCGGGTGGAGGGCGCACGCCTGCTGCCGTTCCTGGACGCGCAAGCCGGCTTGGAAGCGGGGCGTCTGTCGGGAAATGGTTTCAATGTGGTATTGCGCGGAGAGAATTATGTTTCGGCCTTTATTACACCCTTGAGCTTGCGCTATCAGTTTGATTTCTGGGGAAAAAATCGCGCCGCGCTGGAGGCGGCAATGGGCGAGGCGGCCGCCGAGAAAGCGGAACAGGCCGAAGTTATGCTTCAGTTGACTAGCGCTATTGCACGCTCCTATATAAAAGGACTGGCGCTGCGGCAGCAGCTCGATCTGGCCCATAACATGGCTGAGTTGCGGCGCGACTTGCTCGATATGAACGAGACCCGGCTGCGTCTGGGTCTGGATTCTGCCGATCAGGTGAAGCAGGCGACCATTGAATTGGAGCGGGTCAACAAGCGCGAAGCGGTGCTGCGCGATCAATTGAATATTCAGCGGAATTTGCTGGCCCGGCTGATGGGCAGCGGGCCCGATTCGACACAAAATCTGTTCACCGACTCGGTGATGAGTGCGGAAAGTATTCGATTGCCTGCGAAGCTCCCGCTGGAATTGCTCCGGCATCGGCCGGATCTGGCCTCTGCTCTCCACCGGGCCGAAGCTGCCGCGCAAAGGATCAAGGTGGCTAAGGCCAGTTTTTTTCCGACCGTCGATCTGACGGCATTTGTCGGCGTGAATGCCCTCAGGTTAACGAAGGGAGCGAGCTCGCTGGCCAATCTGCTGTTTTCAGGCTCCAGTTTTTCCTATGGCATTGCCCCGGGCCTGCGGTTGCCCTTGTTCGAAGGCGGCCGTCTGCGCGGGGAATTATCGGCGCAACGGGCTGAATACGATGGTGCCGTGGAGCTTTACAATGACACTTTATTGCATGCCGTAGAGGAGGTTGCCGACAGTCTGAGTCGTTGGCGGGAGACGCATTCCATACTCGAAGCGCACGGCCGCTTGCTGTCTGCGCAACAGGAAAACCTGGGTCTCGCGGAACAGCGCTTACGCAACGGACTGGACGATCGCAGGGCCTTGCTGGCGCAACAGCATGCGGTACTGGATCAGGAATATGCCTTGAAGATTCTGGAAGCCGAGCGGCTGGTTGCCATGGTGGATTTGATGGAAGCCTTGGGTGGTGGCTACGTGAATGATCTGCAGACTTTCGAACCGGAGCCCGAGCGAAAACTGTTCGGTTGGCTGCCATGGCCGACTTAAGCTGACGATCCAGGGCTTGCAGGGGCGGCGCCATCCGCGATTTTTCCGGCAAGGGTGCCGCTCAGATGAGCTTGTTAAACGAGTCATCACTTCCATTAACTCATTAAATCGAAAATAAAATCCGCTATTGCCAGACAAATGCCTATGCAATCACATCCCAAGACTATTCGTGCCCGCCGAAACCGCCATCTATTGTTAGTGTTGCTGTTGCTGGCTGTTGGCGCTTTGACTTATGCCGGTTATTGGTGGCTTCACAGCCGTTTCTGGGTGGTAAGCCATAATGCCTTCGTGACGGGTAATCTCATTCCGGTGGAAGCAGATGCGACGGGTATGGTCACGCAGGTACTGGTAGAGGAAAGTCAATTTGTGAACAAGGGCGATCTGCTGGTTCGTCTCGATGCGCATCGGGCACAGACCGCCTTAGGTCAGAGCCGCGGTGAGCTGGGGCAGGCCGTGCGCGGGATTGGTGCTGTTTTTTCCACGCACCGGCAAATGTGCCAGAAACTGATTGCCCGCTCGGCCCGGCTGGCGCGGGTGCGCCACGATGTGATTCGATTAAGGCAGGCAGCGCCTAGCGGTTCGGTCTCCGAACAGTCTGTGCAGAATGCCGAAGATCAGATGATGGCTCTCGAAGCCGAGATGCGGGAAGCCGAGGCGGAACTTAAAGCGGTAGAGTCTAAAGTGAGCGGTACGACTCGATTGCTGCACCCCGACGTGGAAGCGGCCAAGCATAAATTCATCGCCGCCTATCTTGAATACTCGCGGCAGCATATTCATGCCCCTGTTTCAGGCTATGTGTCCATGCGTAAGGTCCAGGTCGGAAGCCGGGTTCAGCCTGGAGATTCTTTGATGATGCTGGTTCCCCTGGACCACCTGTGGGTGGAGGCGAACTTGCGGGAGACCGAGATGGAGCGGATACGGCCCGGACAATCGGCGGAGATAACCGTCGATCTTTATGGCAAGAACCAGATCTACCATGGCGTAGTAGAAGGGATAGTGCCGGGTACCGGCAGCGTCTTTGCCCTCTTGCCCCCCAACAACGCTGCCGGAAATTTTATTCACATCGTGGAGCGCGTTCCTGTGCGTATCGCCTTGCGGAAAGACGAGATCTTGAAAAACCCCATACGCCCGGGACTCTCCACCAGGACGGCCATCAACGTCAAGGATTCGGAGCAGCCTCTGGATACATCGCTGGTGTCAGCGTTCACTCAGGAATATCAAACCGACATCTTTACCGATGAACTCACCCAGGCACAAGCCGAGGCCGAAGCGATTATTAAGGCGAATATGGTGCAAAAAGAGGACCCCGTAGAGGCAAAGTGTGGCACTTAATAGTCATAAAGCACTCGAAATCTAAGTGCTTGTCAATAATGTTGGTTTCTATTTTCAGAAGTGGGTGCCGCTGAGGTTTCATTGTTAGGAGGCTAGGTCTCCATGGCTCAATCCACAGATCGAGATGTGCCATGTTACATTTTTCATTTGCAAAAGCATTCTGAGCTGTTGTTGCTTTTGGTGGAGCTAGAGTTGTGGCTGCTTACTTAGTTGGCGCAGCATGCGAGTGAAATTGGGGGCGTTCCATAACTTATGATTTAAGAGAGGTCACTATGAACAAAATATTTCGTAACAAAAATAAATTAATGAAGGTCGCTGTTGTTATTGGCGCCCTTGCCTTGTCGCCCATTCAGCCTGTCTTTGCACAGTCCCTTTATAAGGCCGAAGGGAGCAGTGTAGATAAAGCAACATTCAATGGCTGGAATATTTACAGGACTGAAGCATGCGGAAGCTGTCATGAAGCAACTGGAGGGGGCAACGTGAGCAATCCGAATCTGCTGCTCAGCCTGAAAAGCCAGACTAAAGAGCATTTCCGTCGAACGCTTATCGATGGGCACAACAACATGTATTCCTACAGTGGCAACAAAACCGTGGTCGACGGCATTGACGATCTGTATGCCTATCTTAAAGGCCGTTCCGACGGCGCTATTCCGGCAGGCGACCTGACCGAACTTGCACAGCCCCTTTACAAGGTCGAAGGGAACCGTGTTGATAAAGCAACTTTCAATGGCTGGAATATTTACAGAACAGAAGCTTGCGGAAGCTGCCATCAATCAACGGGAGAGGGTAACGTCAGTAATCCGAATTTACTCCACAGCATGAAAAACCTGACTAAAGAACAGTTCCGGCGGGTACTTGTTCAGGGCCGTGGGATCATGTATTCGTTCCGTGGCAACAAAACTGTAGTCGATGGCATTGACGACCTGTATGCCTATCTTAAAGGCCGTTCCGAAGGAACTATTCCAGCGGGCGACCTGACGGAAATGAAGTAATAGATATAGCTTGGGAATGAATAACTGAGGTCGGAATAAACTCAATATCTGTCATAGTGCTCAACCGGAGCGCGGCCATGCGGTCATTTCTCATTTTTTGGCTTTCGTGGTCCGCGCCCGGTTGGTTTTACGTTTAGTCACTGCGCGCGGTGTTGCGTGCGCTATATTTTCAGCAAAAATAAGGAGAATGACGCCATGCCCAACTATAAAGTCAAACTGAAATACAAACGAGAAATCGCAGAGGGAACGATGGCGTTCCATTTTGAAAAGCCTGCAGGGTTTGTCTACAAAGCCGGCCAATTCGCTGACTGTACCCTGATCAATCCTGCTGAAACAGACGCCGAGGGGAACACACGAGCATTTTCATTGGCAAGCGCTCCTTACGAAGACGATCTTATGGTAGTGACACGAATGCGTGACACTGCGTTCAAGCGGGTATTAAAAACAATGGAGCCGGGCACGGAAGTGACGCTGGATGCTCCCCATGGCTTGTTCACGCTGCACAACAATGCGAGCGTTCCAGCTGTTTTCTTAACCGGCGGTATTGGCGTTACCCCGGTGAGAAGTATTATTCTTCAAGCTCTTCACGAAAATGTTCCGCATCGGATCCTGGTTTTTTATTCCAACCGGAAGCCGGAAGATGCGGCATTTCTGGATGATTTGAGGGAAGCTCACGCTGCAAATCCAAACTATACCTTGGTCGGTACGATGACGCAGATGGAAAAGTCCAACCGCGAGTGGCATGGAGAAACCGGGGTTATCAGCAAAACCATGCTTCTGAAATACATTGATGATTTGACACTTCCCATCTACTACATCGACGGCCCACCCGCTATGGTGAAGGCGATGCGGCAAATACTGAGCGAAGCGGGTGTCGACGATGACAATATTCGCACGGAAGAGTTTTCAGGCTACTGATGACGTTAATTTTAGGTGCTTGTTAAAGGAGAACACCATGAGTGTTGCCGCACAACCCTTAGCTTCAGAAGACTCTACACTGTCTCCCTGGTGGCTGCGTACGGTGTTGATCGTGATGGTGCTGGGCTTTGCGGGGCTAATCGCCATCACTTCACTGGCCTACCGCAACGCTCCGCCGATCCCCACACAGGTACTTGATGCGCAAGGAGTACCCTTGTTTACCGGCAACGACATCAGCGAAGGCCAGGCAATCTTTCTCAAATACGGATTGATGAACAACGGCAGTATCTGGGGTCATGGCGCATACCTGGGGCCCGATTACTCGGCCGAGGCATTGCACCGCATCGGCGAGGATACCGCCACGATCATTGCGCAGCAACAATACCAACAGCCGCTGTCTGCGCTGACGCCTGGGCAACTGGCGGCAGTGTATGCACAAACAGCGGTCGAGCTAAAAACCAATCATTATGACGCCGCCAGCGCAACACTGCACCTGACCCTGCCGGAAACTGCCGCTTACCACCGGCAGATTGCTTACTGGACCGATTACTTCCTTGATCCCGCGCGTAATGGCGGACTCAAGCGCGGACTGATCAGCGATCCGGCTGAATTGCACCAGTTTACCGCATTCGTCACATGGACTGCGTGGGCCTCGGTGACCAACCGCCCCGGTGAAAATTATTCTTACACCAACAATTTTCCGTACGACCCCAGCGTTGGTAATACGCCGATACCCGGCGCACTGTTGTGGAGTGCGCTGAGTCTTATAGTGCTGCTGGCCGGTATTGCAACGGTACTGTTTCTGTTCGGCAAGTTCGATTATCTTGGCTGGATTAGCACCGGGCACCATGTACACCCTCATCTGTTGCCTGGCCAAGCCAGTTCCGGCCAGCTGGCCCTGGTAAAATTCTTCGTGGTGGTGGCACTGCTGTTTCTTCTGCAGACTTTGGCGGGTGGTGCGGTGGCGCACTATCGAGCGGATCCTGGCAGTTTTTACGGCTTCCAACTGGAGCGGCTATTTCCCAGCAATCTGATGCGCACCTGGCATCTGCAAACCGCAGTTTTTTGGATCGCTACCGCCTATGTTGCCGCAGCCCTGTATCTCGGCCGTTCACTGCGCAACGATGAACCTCGCTGGTTTGCCAGCTGGGTTCATCTACTGTTCGGTGCTTTCGTCGTGGTCATAGGCGGCAGCCTGTTAGGTGAGTGGGCAGGTATCTCACAAATGCTGGGTCATTGGTGGTTCTGGATTGGCAATCAGGGCTGGGAATACCTGGAGCTCGGTCGATTTTGGCAGTACCTGCTTATCGTCGGTCTGCTGGTGTGGTTTGCGATATTATTGAAGATGGTGCAGTCAGATACCTTGAGCGAGCCGGCTGCGAAACCTTTGGTCAGACTGTTCCTGCTGGCTTCTCTGGCGATTCCGGTGTTCTACATTCCGGCACTCTTCTTCGGCGCCAAGACCCACTTCACCGTAGTCGATACCTGGCGCTTCTGGATCATTCATCTATGGGTCGAAGGTTTCTTTGAATTCTTCGCCACCACAATGGTGGCGCTGCTGTTTTATCAACTGGGCCTTACCCAGCGCAACGTCGCGCTTCGAGTGATTTACCTCGACGCCATCCTGTATTTCGGAGGGGGCCTGATCGGCACCGGCCATCACTGGTATTTTACCGGCCACAGCAGCGCCAACATGGCGCTGTCGGCGATGGTCTCGGTACTGGAAGTGGTGCCGTTAACGCTGCTGACACTGGATGCCTGGGATTTCGTGCGCACCACACGTGCTGACTGCGACGTCTGCGGCAAATCGGTAGTAATACCGCATAAATGGACGTTTTACTTCCTGATGTCCGTGGGCTTTTGGAACTTCGTCGGCGCCGGCATTTGTGGCTTCCTAATCAACCTGCCTATCATCAGCTATTACGAAGTCGGCACCCAGCTGACGCCCAATCACGGCCATGCCGCGATGATGGGGGTATTCGGTATGCTGGCACTGGCGCTGATGGTATTCGTGTTGCGCCAGACCAGTACCGATGCCCGGTGGGTCGAGATCGAGAAATACGTTAAGGTCGGATTTTTGGGCAGCAACGTCGGCCTGGCTCTGATGTTGATCATGAGCTTGTTCCCCGGTGGCGTGTTACAGGTCTGGGATGTGGTCCAGCATGGCTACTGGCACGCGCGCAGCCTTGACTACATAGGCAGTGAGCGATCGCGCCTGATCGAGTGGCTACGGCTGCCCGGCGACCTGGTATTTATCCTGTTTGGCGCCATACCGTTGCTAATCGCATCGATCAAAGGTTGGCTGGGAGTGCGCAGGCAACAGGCGTGCTGAGTTCCTTTCCCTTCAGCGCTATAAAGCGTTATGTGAATGGTTTAATCAGGCGTTTTGAAGTAATAAAAGCTATCTATTAAAGGATAGATTGCAAAATCCGTTAGTCTGATGGAGAACTTACCCTTTTTAAGGGGATTGAAAAATCTTAATGATCGGTTCGAAAAAATAGCGACCATTTTTTCGTCACTGGATTATTAACTTGTGTTTGATAGACTTTATTTTATTAGGAGATATTCATGGCCACACATCACGCAGCAGCAGGTGAAATCGTTGACTTGGCAACCTGGGCGCAAGACGTCCCAAATGAAAAAACAAAAGTTATTGCGAAAACAGATGAAATGGAACTGGTTCGCCTTGCTCTTCCGGCAGGTAAAGAATTTGCAGATCACAAAGTATCAGGGCCCTGTGTGATTCATTGCATAACCGGGGAAGTTGAGTGCCCGGCAATGGGAGCAACACAAGTATTAACATCCGGCCAACTGCTTTATTTAAAGCCCGGTGAGCCGCACTCTGTCAGAGCTGTAGTTGATTCAGTTGTTTTACTCACAATTGTCTTTAAAATTTAATTCGTTAGTACTATACCTGGCAAATTATTCAAGCATGAGGCGGCACGATACTTCGTGATTACCTTTTAACCGATAGTAATAGCTTTAGAAATCGAGAAGAGATATGGCAATCCCAAAAGTGCTTGCGATAGTATTGGCTGGTGGAGAAGGTACCCGCCTGAACCCACTCACTGCAGAACGATCAAAACCGGCAGTCCCATTCGGCGGGCGTTACCGCCTCGTTGATTTTGTGCTCAGCAATCTGGTTAATTCCGAAATCCACTCGATCTATTTGCTGGTCCAGTACAAATCCCAATCCTTGATCGAGCACGTACGACGCGCATGGTCGGTTTCGAACATCATTGCGGATCACTTTGTGACTGTCGTTCCGCCCCAGATGCGCGGCGGCCCGGACTGGTTCCAGGGCACTGCTGACGCGGTCTATCAGAACCTGGGGCTGATAGAACATCACCGCCCCGACATAGTGGCGGTCTTTGGCGCCGATCACATCTATCGCATGGACATTAACCAAATGGTTCAGTTTCATTTGGACCACGATGCCGATATGACGGTGGCAGCCTTGCCAGTGCCGCTGAACCAAGGCCACAAATTTGGCATTATTACTCCGGATAGTTCGTCCCGAATCATTGATTTTCAGGAAAAACCCGCGCAAGCCAAGTCTATTCCTGGCGATCCGCAACACTGTCTTTCCTCAATGGGTAACTACCTGTTTAAAACCCAGGTGCTCATTGATGCTTTGGAGGAAGCTCATGTCCGGGGAGAAAAAGATTTCGGCCATGATGTACTGCCCAGACTGATTCGTACGCACAAGGTCTTTACATATGATTTCACCTCTAACCGAATTCCAGGCGTAAAATCTTACGAAGAACCCTCTTACTGGCGTGATGTCGGCAATCTTGAAGCCTATCATGAAGCCCATATGGATCTGCTCGGACTGGAGCCGCGATTCGATACCTTCAATCCCGATTGGCCTATTTATTCGGACCACTATTTCGGGCCGGAAGCCAGGATCATTAGCGGTGAAATTCGAAACTGCATTATTGCCGGAGGAACCGTGGTCAAAGGCGGCAATATCCGTAATTCGGTGATCCGGCACGAGGTAATGATCGAGCCCGACGTCGATATTGAAGATTGCATCATCATGGACTACAGCTTCATAGGCAAAGGTTCCCGCCTTCGTCGCGCCATCATTGGCCGATATAATCTCATCGAACCGGCCACTGTGATCGGCTATGACCCCACAACTGATCGGCAACTCTACCCTATTAGCCCATCCGGGATCGTAGTCTTACCGAAAGGTAGACGAGGACAGATTCGAGTGTATTGAGTGCCATGCCGGGTATGCTCCGCAATATCTGCCCTTGCCTCAACATTTTCTTCGCAATATGCCAGTGCCTCAAGCGTAATCCCTGGTTTGAACAGCGGTTTTTGCCCGTCCTGCGCACTCGAATCAAAGCGCTTCACTCTGGCTGGAACAACCATGCCATACAGATGCTCCCAAGAAGCTAAAACGCACCGACGGTAAATCAAGCGACGCATGACTCGAGAACAATGTTGAAGCAGGAAATCCAATCCATTGTATTGACCGTGGGGCATTCCACGCGGCCCCTGGAAACGTTTATCAATATGCTCAAAGCCCACTCGGTGAACCGTCTTATTGACGTGCGTACCGTACCTCGCTCGCGCCACAATCCGCAATTTAACCGCGACACGTTTTGTGTGGCGCTTGAGTCCGCCGGCATCCGCTATACGCACGCTATAGGTTTGGGCGGCTTCCGGCGCACGAGCCCGGATTCGCCTAATCGGGGTTGGCGAAACGAGGCGTTTCGCGGTTTTGCCGACTACATGCAGACCCCGGAATTCGCGGCAAGTCTGGCGGACCTTATCGATCGGGTAAAGCGGGAGCGCATCGTATTGATGTGCGCCGAGGCCGTGCCGTGGCGCTGCCATCGCTCACTAATTGCCGACGCGCTGATGGTGCACGGGATTCATGTAGAGGAAATCATCAACGAAACGCGCCGGCAGGCGCATACACTGACGTCTTTCGCCAAGGTGAACGGCATGGTAATCATTTATCCGCCATGCGAGACCGCCCTGAACTTAATTCCTGACGAATAGACAGGTTCCGTTTTATGGATGCGGTTGCAACAGTTTCGCCACCAGACCGGTCCAGCCGGTCTGGTGGGAAGCGCCCAGACCATGACCTTCATCGCCGTGGAAGTATTCGTGAAATAGCAGGTAATCTTTAAAGTGCGGATCGTTTTGTAGTCTTTCGTCACAGCCATAGGCGGGTCTGCGCCCATTGGCGTCCTTGCGGAAAATCCGGATCAGCCGCCGGGACAGCTCATCGGCGACTTCATTGATAGACAGCAATCTGCCCGATCCAGTCGGGCACTCTATTTTGAAGCCCTCGCCGTAGAAGCTAGCAAAGCGCCGGAGCGAAGTGATCAACAGGTAATTGACCGGAAACCAGACAGGCCCCCGCCAGTTGGAGTTGCCGCCGAACATGCCCGATTCGGCTTCGCCCGGCTGGTAATACACGCTCATCGGGGTACTGGCGCAACTGACCACATAGG
>Ga0208625_100048_pt1 | contig 27416 bp, 21 predicted proteins | sample LakWasMeta8_HOW4_2_FD_183858 | JGI IMG/M metagenome (GOLD analysis project Ga0208625, IMG submission 183858) | Freshwater sediment methanotrophic microbial communities from Lake Washington under simulated oxygen tension - Sediment Metagenome... | ecosystem: Environmental > Aquatic > Freshwater >... | reverse complement strand
AGGCACTCCCTGCTTAACCATGCCCTTGCTGTTATTATCGTCATGCAGCATGGATTGCTCCGCCCAATACGACTTACGAGTAACTTACGCCAATCTACCGAGAATCTTAACTCGCGGCTATTGGACTTTAGGCTTAGATCCTTTAAAACGGCGCTAAAACTTCAAGTTTTACATCAAGGACAAGGAGGGTTTAAAGTGAATATCCTCTATCCGGTGCGGTGTTCTGTGAATTTTTCACATATTTGTAATGATGTTTTTTGTTAACACAAATGGTATCTTTAGGCCGTTTATACCAGCCTCATTTTTGACTCTAGGACCGCTTTGACATGGATCGCTTCGAACGCATCTATCAACTGCATCACATCCTGTCAGGCCGCCGCACGCCGATCGCCAACAAGGAACTTCAAGAACGGCTGGAATGTTCCGAAGTCACCGTCAAGCGCTTAATCACCGTCATGCGCGATCATTTCGCCGCTCCGATCGTGTATGACCGGCAATTGAACGGCTACTACTACGACAATGAAAACGGCGCGCATCCCTACGAATTGCCGGGGCTGTGGTTCAACGCCGAGGAATTGTGGGGCCTTTTGACCTGCCACACTTTACTCGAAAAACTGTCTCGCGGCCTTTTCGGCGATCACATCCTCCAGTTACAAAAACGCGTCGAAAAACTGCTGGCGCTCGATCAAAGCAGCGCCGGGCGCAAACTCGAAAGCGTTAAAATCCTGACGATGGCCGCACGCCAAAAAGGCATCAATCCGCTGTTCAACAAAATTGCCTCCGCCCTGTTCGACCGCCAGCAACTGCAATTGACTTATCAGGCGCGCAGCCATGGCGAAACCAGCGAACGCGCCGTCTCCCCGCAGACTTTGGTCTATTACCGCGACAACTGGTATCTCGACGCCTGGTGCCACAGCAAAAACGCCCTGCGTACCTTTGCGATTGAAAACATCAAAGCCGCGAGCCGGCTAAACCAGCCCGCCAAAGTCTTTACCCGCGAACAACTCGAAGACTACTACGCCTCCGCCTATGGCATTTTCTCAGGCAAAGCGCAGCACCTCGCCAAACTCAAATTCACTCCCGAACGCGCCCGCTGGATCAGCGACGAACACTGGCACTCCGACCAGCAAGGCCGTTGGCTGGAGGACGGCAGCTACGAGCTGACCCTGCCCTTCAGCGACCACCGCGAACTGCTGATGGACATCCTGAAACACGGCCGCCACGTTAAAATTATCGAACCGGAATTTTTAAGACAGGCCGCCCGGCAGGAAATCCAGGCGATGGCGGAGATTTATCAAAAAAATTTAGCGCCGTAGCGTGGAATGATACGGTGGCTAGGGATAATGCTTTTTACAGCCCAAAAACCTGAGAGAAAACGATGACGACAGCCCAAAACATAGCCGAACCGCCGCTATATTACCGATATTGGGGCAAGGCCAAGCCGGATGCCGATGGAGAAGGTCCAGCTTATCATTTACTGCCTTTTCATTGTTTGGATGTGGCTGCGGTGGGGTTGACTTTGCTAGAAAAAAATCCGTGTTTGTTGAATAGCTTTAGTAAATTCTGCGGAATTGAAGAAGATATTTTAAAACGGGTATTAATCTTTTTTCTGGCTTTGCATGATCTGGGAAAGTTTTCAGAAAGCTTTCAAAATATCATCCCTAAACTATTGGAAGATTTACAGGGAATAAAAAATAGTAAAAAGCAAGCCTACTCGAAAAGGGTTTTTGCTCATGATTCTATAGGTTTTCTGGTATGGAAAGAGAGTGTCTTCAAACAAGTCATAGCACATTACAAAGTTGATAATGTAGCTGATTGGCGGGATTTATTAAATTGGTTAATGGAAGCATCAAATGGTCATCATGGCTTTCCTATTAAACAAGGCAATGAATGTCTGGGTAACTTTTATAACGAAAATGACAAACAAGCTGTTGCTGAATTTACCAAGGAATGTCTTGAAATTTTTTCTATTAAAGAATTGTTTTATAATACAGATTTGAATGTTTCCTACGATATTTTAAACGCACAGCTACCAAAATTATCTTGGGTCTTAGCCGGTTTTTTTGTGCTTTGCGACTGGATAGGTTCAGGCAAAAAGTTCAAATATAACAATGATAAAAACATAAAATTAAAAGCATATTGGGATGACATCGCTTTAAAAAGAGCAGAAGAGGCTATCTTAGAAGCAGGTATTTTACCCTGCCAAATAAACGGCGAGCTTGAACCATTGTCTCAATTACTGGATTTGCCAGAGTCTGCCGAATTAACCCCTTTGCAAAATTTGGCAAAAAATATAAATATACAACAAGCCCCTCAACTTTTCATTATTGAAGATGAAACAGGAGCTGGAAAAACGGAAGCCAGTCTGATTTTGCTTAACCGACTAATGGCAGAAGGCTTGGCTCAAGGCTTTTATATTGCCTTGCCGACGATGGCAACCGCCGACGGTATCTATCCTCGTGTTCAAAAAACCTATGATAAATTCTATAAAGAAGGCGAAAAACCATCATTGGTTTTATCACACAGCTCAGCCAAGTTGAGCGGTAAATTTACCGACACCATTTTGTATTTTGACAAGAATACGACCGAACAAAAATATTCGGACGACGCCCAATCCCGTTGTCAAGCATGGTTAGCAGATAACCGCAAAAAATCCTTATTAGCCCATGTCGGTGTTGGCACGATCGACCAAACGTTTCTGGCTGTTTTAAAAGTCAAATATCAATCACTACGACTTATCGGCTTGTTGGGTAAGGTGTTAGTGATTGATGAGGCCCATGCTTACGATGCCTACATGGGTAAAGAATTGGAAGTTTTGTTAGAAGCTCATGCTGCGTTGGGTGGAAGTGCCATTGTTATGTCGGCAACGTTGCCTTTGAATATCCGAGAGAAATTAGCCAATGCCTTTTTAAAAGGTTTGGGGCAGAAACAATACAAATTGGACGAACAAAACGCCTACCCACTTCTGACGCATATTGCGGCAGGTTATAAAAATGAAATCCCTTGTTCGAACAATCCCAAGAAAAGTCAGAAAACTACAAGCTACCAACTTATACATGACGAACAACAGATTAACGAACTAATAAAAGTAAGCCTTGCTCAAGGCCGGTGTGTTTGCTGGATTAGAAATTCGGTTAAAGATGCCAGAAACAGTTTTCAATATTGGCAAACGCGACACGAAAAAGTTGATTTATTTCATGCCCGTTTCGTTTTGTCTGATCGTTTAACAATTCAAGAAAAAATACTGTGTGCTTTTGATAAGAAAAGTACCAGTGAGCAACGCAAAGGCCGTTTGCTGATTGCTACCCAAGTGGTTGAGCAATCACTAGATTTAGATTTTGATGTCATGATTACCGACCTTGCCCCCCTTGACCTAATGCTACAGCGTGCGGGACGATTGCATCGGCATGTACGCGATCAATATGGGAATTTCAAACAGACAGGTGAAGATGAGCGCCCCGAAGCAGTATTAACAATTTTTTGCCCGGAATATACCGATAACCCCACTGCCGATTGGTATTCAGCCAAATTTCCCAATGCCAAGAAAGTTTACAAAAACCATGCACTGCTTTGGATAGGGCAGAAAGAACTGGCAGAAATTAAAACACACCAAATTCCAAAAAATATCAGGCCACTCATTGAAGCAGTTTATAGTGATAAATGTACGATTCCAAAAGGACTGGAAGCCACAGACACCAAAGCCGCTGGCGATGCCAATGCCGAACGCTCACATGCCGGATTCAATACCATTAATTTTGAAACGGGTTACACCCTGAATGGACAGGTTTGGGCAGAAGATTTAGATATGCCAACAAGGTTGGGAGACGAAACTCTCACGTTGACATTGACAAAATGGGAAGGCGGGGAATTAAAACCGTTTGGGAAACCAGATACACAAGCTTGGCAGAAAACAGAAATACGGGCGTTGGCGAGAAATGTTTCCGAATTACTGCCACTCATAGAAGCACAGCAACAAGCATTTGATACAATAAAAATTCAGCTACCCAGTCAAGGAAAATGGGTAAATCTTTTGTCTATGCTGTGGAATGACGAAAAAGAGCTATGGCAAGGCATGGTTCTGAATGACAAAAAACAAGAAACGCCTATTTATTATCACCCGCAATTAGGATTGATCTATGCCTACGAAATCGAGCAAGTACAGCAAGATGAACAATTGGAAACGGAAGAAATACTATGATTCGGTTTAATTTACTGGAACAAGCGTGGATACCCGTAAAAGGACGGAGCGAACTAATAAAAGTTTGCCAAATTGTTCATCCTGATATTTTGGGTTTGGATACGCCGAGAGCTGATTTTAATGCTGCTTTGATGCAGTTTTTGATTGGATTGTTGCAAACAGTTTTTGCTCCGGATACACCCAGAGCATGGCGGAGTTTTTATAGCAATCCGCCGACTGAAACCGAATTACAAACCAAATTAGATACAATTAAGACAGCATTTTATCTGGATGGTGATGGATTTAGGTTTATGCAAGATACCTCAATCCAACAACAAGACAAGATAAAGCCAATTGAGGAAATAATTTTTGGCGCACCTGGTGATAATACCAAGAAGAAAAATATCGATCTTTTTATAAAGAAACAGGATATTAAAGGATTGTGTACTTCGTGTTCGGCCTCAGCAATTTTAGCTGCAAACATATTTGCTGATAATGGCGGGCCTGGATATTTTGAATCAATGCGAGGTAATGGGTTTATTTCAAATTTAGTCTGTGTGGATGAGAAAACAGAAGAAGCATCGTTATGGAAAGATACTTGGCTAAATGTGTTGCAAGCTAATTTTTTCAATAAAAATAAGAATGAAAAACAATTTCTATGGATGGAGTCTATTCCAGATGATGAGACTAAACGTAAAGAAATTGCCGAAAAAATTAAGGAAGTAAGCTCAGAAATTGAGCAATTGGATTTAGAGATTAAACAGGCCGAAGACAAGGAAATACAAGCTCAACTTAAAGAGCAAAAAAAAGAGTTAGATAAAACCAAAAGAGCTATTCAGCAGGCTAGGAAAGATATTACCGGAATTTATCCAGAGGTATCCCATCCACTTCAAGTGTATTGGGCTTGGATGAGGAGGGTGTATTTAAGCATAGAACACCCTAGTGACGAATTGTGTAGTATTTGTAACAAACACAAAATAATTGCCAAAACAATCTATAAAACCAATAAGGCCTATAACTTTCCTAAAGCCTATTGGCAACATCCATTATCGGCATATAAGCAAGCTGAGACTGGTGATTACGAGGGTAAATTTTTGGCTTTGGAAATGACTACGAGAGGTCTGCCATATATTTTCTGGAATGATTTTGTTAAAGCAACAGAAAAGCAATTTCCAGCACAAGTAGTTACACAACATTTGAAAAAATATTTTGAAGATAAACCTCAGCTAATTTTACGATCGTTTGGCTATGCAATGGATAGTAATTCGCCGCTCGGTTGGTATGAATCAAAAACCCCGTTGTATTTATTAACTGATGAAAATCAGAGAAAGATTGTTGAAAATGAAATTGACAGATACATCCAAGCAAGTAACAAAATATCAGATAACCGCAATGGCTACTTGATAAATGCCATCAAAAATGCTTGGTTTGACGAAAATAAGGAAAAAAATAAAGACCGTAAAAAATCATTTAATGATAATCGCGCAATTGAAATTGGAAAAAGCTTTTGGGATAGGACGCATGAAAAATTCTACCAGCTAATTGATGATCTTTATAAGACGATAGGAAAGGTGGATGAAACAAAAACAATAAAAATTCGCTTCGAATGGTATCGGCATATTTATGAAGTATCCGAAAATCTATTCAGAGAATGGGCGTTTAAGTCCAGCATCCAAACCAATCCAAGACGTATTGCATTAGCGCATAACCAGTTAATACATAACTTACATAGTAAATCATTGAAACAAGACGCGTTAGGCTTGATTAAGGAGCATGGTAATGACTGAAAAAAAACCTCCTAGACTTTTTGAAGAAGGGCATCCAGTTAGCGTTGCACTGCTGGAGTGTTGGGAAAGTTTATTGCAAAACAAAGGGGATAGGGCGGAACTCAGAAGATGTAAAAATCTTGATGACGTACAAAAAACTTCTGCCTATCAGCGTAATTTTTGGAAATTGATAGATAAATTCAGGCAGGGAGGGAATTCAGTTTCTCATGAGCAAATGGCCACCATCATTGTTTTATCTGCTTATGTCGATGAAAACAAAGCCGCTCATGAAGAAAGTGGTGAAAACAAAGCTGATTTTTTCGGTTACCAAATTAGCTGTGGAGAAAAACCAAAACTTAGCGAACTCCGTTTTCGCCGTTTATTGAAAATCAATGACCGGGAAAAATTATTCCGTTTTTTAATTCAGGTGATCCGTTTGCTGGATAAAAAAGTCAACTTACTTGATTTGCTACTAATAGCCTATTTTTGGGGCGATAAAACCAAGACAGAACTTGCTTACAAATATTACGAAAAAGCCAACTTAGACAATTAAAAGGACAATGACTATGACTGTAATTAATAACCGTTTTATCCAACTCCATTTATTGGTGTCTTATCCACCATCAAATCCAAACCGTGATGAATTGGGCCAGCCTAAAATGGCAATCGTGGGCGGAACACAACGTTCCCGTATTTCTTCGCAAAGTCTTAAGCGGGCGTGGCGGACTTCAGAAGTCTGGGAAAAACTGGGCTTAAATATAGGCAAAAGAACACGTGAACTGTTTTTAGATAAAGAATTAAATTTATATGGGCAATTATTGAATAAACATGGTGAAAAGAATGCTGAAAAATTTGCTAAAAAAATCATGGATGTTTTTGCCAAAACTGCCAAAGTTAAAGATAAGGCCGAAGCGCCAATTGACAAAGCATTTATTGGCAAGGAAATCGTAACAGAACAGCCCATTCACTTTTCTATTGCGGAAATCGAAAGAATTAAACAGTTAGTAGCTAGCTTAGAGAAGGAGCCAACAGAAGAACAACTAGAATCCTTGCTGGATGAAACACCAAGAAATATTGATCTTGCTATGTTTGGTAGAATGATTGCCAAGCGTCCCAATGCAAATTCGGAAGCAGCCGTGCAAGTTGCCCATGCCATATCCATCAATGAAGTGGAGATTGAACCCGATTTTTTCACTGCGGTGGATGATTTGAATAAACACGGTTCAGCGCACATGGGCGAACAAGAATTTGTGTCGGCTATTTATTATTTGTATCTGTGCATTGACACTAAGTTGTTGTTAGAAAACATTAAAGACAAAACATTAGCGCAGCAAGCTATTAAGGCGTTAACTGAAACCGCCGCTGTGATCGCGCCAACTGGAAAACAAAACAGCTATGCCAACCGCGCCCAGGCATTTTATATTTTGGCTGAAAAAGGAGATGCCCAGCCTCGTAATTTATCGCTGGCGTTTTTAAAAGCTATGTCCGCAGCCGACCCAGAAAAAGCGATTGAGAAACTGCAAGACATTAAAAACAGGTTCAATACGGCTTACTCCAAGCTACAAGAAAAAGAGATGAATCTGTTTGGCGAGGGTACGTTGCAAGATATTTTGGATTTTGTCGGTGCGTTCTAATGAAAAGCTATCTAATTTTTAGATTGCATGGTGCGTTGGCATCTTGGGGCGATATTGCGGTAGGCGATATTCGCCCCAGTTATCGTTATCCATCAAAATCTGCGGTTATAGGTTTGTTGTCGGCAGCGTTGGGTATTAAAAGGGATGAGATAGATAAATTGAGTGAATTATCAAAATTGCAGTTTTCCGTTAGAGTCGATGCTTTTGGTGTCCCGATTGAAGACTACCACACAATACAAACGCCAAGTGAGCAAGCGATCAAGCAGGATAGAGGAGAAAAATACTGGACACGGCTTGATGAAATAGAAGCTATTAATTGGCGTGTCATACAATCACAAAGCAATGCTGAAGCAGGAGCTATTCAATCCAGACGAACTTACTATTGCGATGCGCTTTATACCATAGCCATAAATGAAGCTGTTGATACGCCAATTGCTTGGAATAATATAAAGCCCGACATTTCACAGCTTAACGATGTGATTGGATATTTGGAAAAACCACTATTCAATTTGTACCTAGGGCGAAAATCCTGCCCGTTAAGTTTGCCTTTGGAGGCTCAATTCCGGGAAGGCGAGAATTGCCAACAAGCGATAAATAAAGCTATTTTTATGCTTCAATCTGAAATAGAAGAATTGGTTAAAAATGTAAATTCAGTCGCTTACTACAGCGAGGAAAATTTGTCTGATTGTCAAATGAAGATTAGTCGCAGAGATCAACCGGTGAATAAAAGTACATGGCAATTTACCTCACGCGATGAATACGTTTTACTTTCAACAGGAGAGCGCCATGTATCTTAGCCGTGTTAGAGTATCGGTCAGGCAGCAGGACAAGTTGATCGAAGTGTTGCAGGCCGACCATTACCAATTGCATCAATTGCTCTGGAAATTATTTCCCGAATCCGGCGAAAAAAAACAACGCGACTTTTTATTTCGCCGCGACGAAAGCAAAGGTTTTCCGGTTTTTTATGTTTTGTCCATTTCTGAACCCCGTTCGGTGGCCGGTGTTTTGGAAGTCGAGACCAAGTCCTTTAATCCCCAACTTAAAGCCGGCGACCGACTTCGCTTTAGTTTACGAGCAAATCCCGTCGAGCAACTGACTCAGGAGCGTTCCGAAGAGGAAACTAGGCTCTTACAGAACGCGCGAGAAAAACACGGTTTACGCGATAAAACGACAAAAAAACGCATTCGCCACGATGTTGTCATTCATCTTAAAAAAACACTGTTAGCACAGGGAGTCACAAAAGATGACTTACCTTCGCAAGCAGAACTTGGACAAATGGCGGGCGAAAAATGGCTGCAGCAGCGCGCCGAAAAAAGCGGTTTCAAATTGATCGCCGTTATCGCTGAAGGCTACCAACAGCATCATTTTAAAAAGCGAAAAATCAAACTTAGCACGTTGGATTTTCAAGGTGTGTTAGAGGTAACCGACCCTGAGTTATTTATAAAAAAAGCGTTTTATGACCGTCAAGAAGATAATTCGGAGCTTAAAATCACAGGTATCGGCCCCGCCAAAGCCTTCGGTTGTGGATTGCTTTCAGTCGCTAGAATTTAGCCTTCAAAACAGGATGTGGAATTATCATTGTCAATGACAACAAAATTGGTAAATCACCCCTGATTTTATGCATATGTTATTGAAGGGTTGTATTTATGTTACAGTGTGTATGACAAGTCATACACCTAAGGTGGCGCCATGAGAATCAATGCCCGACTCGATGAACAAAGTGAACAAAACTTAGAATACATTAAACAGGCGACAGGAGAAGGCGTTACGCAGATCATTAAAGATTTGCTGGATAAACGCGCTAAAGAACTCAAGCGAAACACAAAAGCGGGAAGCAAATTCAAGGCGCTACTTGAAAGCGACTTTGTCGGTTGTGCGGAAGGGCCGGAGGATTTGTCTGTCAATTATAAAGATTACCTTTATCTAGGACTCAAGGAAAAGCATGGTCTTGATTGATACCGGGTATTGGTGCGTATTGGCCAATCCGAAGGACAAACATCATCAGCGGGCAATCACTGTCAGCAAATCGATGCAAGAAGACCCGATCACTACTTGGCCTGTTATTACCGAAACTTGCCATATCATTCAAAGAGAACTGGGCCCTACTGCTGTGGTTCGTTTTATTAAGCTGCTGCAAGACAACGAGATCGATATTTTTAGACTCGATACCGTGCATTTACCTGCCGTGCAACGGCTCATAAAAAAATACGCCGATCTACCCATGGACCTGGCCGATGCCTCATTAGTCATTCTGGCCGAAGAACTCGGTCATGGCCGGATTCTTTCAACAGACCGGCGCGACTTTAAAACCTATCGCTGGAAGAATCACAAACCGTTTCAAAATCTGCTGCTGCCTGATGATTGACATGGCCTTGATGATGGATGAACTATTGCAAAAAATTGTCTCCCTTGGTGTGACAAATCATTCAGGCCGATACGGTGATTTTTTGTCGGGCTCAAAACCGGCTTTGGCGGGAAACACTCCGCATTCATAGCCGCATGGAACAGGATTATGCCTGAAGCCTATCGCGACTTAATCGAACCAGGAAATCCGTCATGTTACCACCGCTTAAACCCATTGCCATGAAAGAACGCGTTTCGATGGTCTTTATCGAAAAAGGCCAGATCGACGTGAAAGACGGCGCTTTCGTCGTGATCGACGAAACCGGCATCCGCACCCATATTCCGGTTGGCAGCATCGCCTGCATCATGCTGGAGCCGGGCACGCGCGTATCCCATCATGCCGCCGCCCTGGCAGCCAGAGCAGGCACGTTATTGGTCTGGGTCGGCGAAGCCGGCGTCAGACTGTACGCATCGGGCCAACCAGGCGGGGCGCGCGCCGACCGTTTGTTATATCAGGCCAAACTGGCATTGGACGATGCCGCCAGATTAAAAGTCGTGCGCAAAATGTACGAGATTCGCTTCGGTGAAAAACCGCCCGAACGCCGTAGTGTCGAACAACTCCGCGGCATCGAAGGCTCGCGCGTGAAAAAATTGTACGAACTCTTGGCCAAACAGGCCGGCGTCGAATGGAAAGGCCGCAATTATGATCACACGCAATGGGACAACAGCGATACGGCCAATCGCTGTATCAGCTCGGCCACCGCCTGTTTATACGGCATCAGTGAAGCCGCGGTACTGGCCGCCGGCTACGCACCAGCGATCGGATTCATCCATACCGGCAAGCCGTTATCGTTCGTTTACGACATTGCCGACTTGTTCAAATTCGACGAAATTATCCCGCATGCTTTTAAAATCGCCGCGAAGAATTATCGAGACCCGGAACGGGAAGTCCGGCTGATGTGCCGCGATATTTTCCGTCAAACCAAAATCCTGAAGAAAATTATCCCCACCATAGAAGAAGTCCTGGCCGCCGGCGAGTTGGAAATACCCCAGCCCACCGAGGAATCCATCGGCCCTGCCATTCCCAATTCTGAGAGCATCGGCGATGTTGGTCATCGTAGTTGAAAACGTCCCTCCCCGATTACGCGGACGCCTGGCCGTCTGGCTGATCGAGATTCGCGCGGGCGTTTATGTCGGCGACTTATCGGTGAAAGTCAGAGAGATGATCTGGTCGCAAATTGAACAAGGCATTGAAGAAGGCAATGCGGTGATGGTTTGGACCACCAACACCGAATCCGGCTTCGACTTCATGACATTAGGCAAAAACCGCCGCCTGCCGGTTGAACTGGACGGTCTGAAACTGGTTTCTTTTTATCCCCCGGAAGACCCAAAAGATGAAAATGCTCTTTAACAATTTAACCTTTAAAAACCCGGAAAAATTCGGTAGAAAATTCGAGGCGATTATTTCTTTTGACTAACAATATGTTAGGATAAGTCCGTTCCCCACGCCCGTGGGGATGAACCGCCTCAACCGTCGATTCCTTTGGATTTTGGTCGCCGTTCCCCACGCCCGTGGGGATGAACCGCCTCAACCGTCGATTCTTTGGGGTTCTGGTCGCCCGTTCCCCACGCCCGTGGGGATGAACCGCAGTACCTTTGCAGCTCTTCGAATTTCCTCAACCGTTCCCCACGCCCGTGGGGATGAACCGCCGGGCGACATACTGATCTTCAACTATGTGAACCCGTTCCCCACGCCCGTGGGGATGAACCGAACGAAACGACGGCGTGGCTGAGCGCAGACGCCCGTTCCCCACGCCCGTGGGGATGAACCGTTATCAATCTGGAGGGCGAGCCGTGGTTTATCCCGTTCCCCACGCCCGTGGGGATGAACCGCACTGACCGAGGCTAGGGCCTGTTGTTGCCAACCGTTCCCCACGCCCGTGGGGATGAACCGGATGTGTGCGGTATTTTGGGTTATTTGAATCACCGTTCCCCACGCCCGTGGGGATGAACCGACCGCGCCGCCGACTGGTGCAACAAAACCGAGCCGTTCCCCACGCCCGTGGGGATGAACCGAAAACGGAGCAGGTACTGGAGTTAAAGTACTTCCGTTCCCCACGCCCGTGGGGATGAACCGATGAGGCAAGCGAAGAGTGTGTGGAATTGCGGCCGTTCCCCACGCCCGTGGGGATGAACCGATGCCGTGGGTCATGTCGTCGAAATTGTAATACCGTTCCCCACGCCCGTGGGGATGAACCGACGGCCGCCTCGGCCTTTACTGCGGTATCGGCCCGTTCCCCACGCCCGTGGGGATGAACCGTTTGTCACGAGCACCACCCATTGGCATTCATTCCGTTCCCCACGCCCGTGGGGATGAACCGATTCGCTGTCTCGCCCCAAAATCACAAAATCACCGTTCCCCACGCCCGTGGGGATGAACCGGCTACGGCGTAAACGGTTCGATAGGCGAAATCCCGTTCCCCACGCCCGTGGGGATGAACCGGCTTCGCAGCTTATGACGCAATGAGTCAGGCACCGTTCCCCACGCCCGTGGGGATGAACCGCCTCGCAAGGTCTTCGCCCGTAAACTTGTCGGCCGTTCCCCACGCCCGTGGGGATGAACCGAAATTTGCGACGATTGCCAACCTCAAATACGTCCGTTCCCCACGCCCGTGGGGATGAACCGTTGGTTTGTACAAGTCTGTGCGTCGGTGCGATCCGTTCCCCACGCCCGTGGGGATGAACCGCAAATCATTTGCACGCAACAACGCAGTAAAACCCCGTTCCCCACGCCCGTGGGGATGAACCGTCGACTTACCTTGTCCCACGGTCGGCCGCTTACCGTTCCCCACGCCCGTGGGGATGAACCGGGTATCGAACGACTCAATAAACCGGAGAAGTACCGTTCCCCACGCCCGTGGGGATGAACCGGCTTCGCGGCCTATGACGCAATGAGTCAGGCGCCGTTCCCCACGCCCGTGGGGATGAACCGCTGAACTCAATATTCAGCATTTTTTACGCGCCCCGTTCCCCACGCCCGTGGGGATGAACCGCCGGCACCGAGTTTTTCTATCGCCCGCCCGATCCGTTCCCCACGCCCGTGGGGATGAACCAGGCGACGTGACCTTTTGGTATGGGACCGTTGTGCCGTTCCCCACGCCCGTGGGGATGAACCGTGTAGCAAGGCCGGACATGACCCATTTTATTACCGTTCCCCACGCCCGTGGGGATGAACCGCGTCTTGGTGATGCCGGCATGAGTATTTTAAGCCGTTCCCCACGCCCGTGGGGATGAACCGAAAAAATCAAATTGGATGACAGGGTTTACGATCCGTTCCCCACGCCCGTGGGGATGAACCGTTTCAGCGGCGTCGTCGGCATGACTGAGATCACCGTTCCCCACGCCCGTGGGGATGAACCGGCGCTCGAGCACGGCCAGCTTTTTGGATTTGTCCGTTCCCCACGCCCGTGGGGATGAACCGTAAGTAGACATATAAACGACACGACCAGGACGCCCGTTCCCCACGCCCGTGGGGATGAACCGAATTGCAGGCGGTTGCGATGATCGCCTGGGATCCGTTCCCCACGCCCGTGGGGATGAACCGGACATTGTAAATGTAGCTAATATGAGGCATATCCGTTCCCCACGCCCGTGGGGATGAACCGCTGATGCATGTCGCCCCTGTTTACCACTTCCACCGTTCCCCACGCCCGTGGGGATGAACCGGTGGCCGGGATGATCCGCTTTAGTGATTTTTACCGTTCCCCACGCCCGTGGGGATGAACCGCCGTCACTAAACTGTTGCCGGCCCGCGTCGGTCCGTTCCCCACGCCCGTGGGGATGAACCGACAATGAACGCCGCCAACATCATCCACGCCGCCCGTTCCCCACGCCCGTGGGGATGAACCGAAAATCGCGCTGCTTAATTACGGATTCATCCACCGTTCCCCACGCCCGTGGGGATGAACCGGCGCAATATGAATTTACGAATGATGAGCTAGGCCGTTCCCCACGCCCGTGGGGATGAACCGAGGCGCAAGCCATAGCCGCGCCCCCCTCTAAGCCGTTCCCCACGCCCGTGGGGATGAACCGAATCCTGACTCAAACGATGTTTGCGGTGTAGTCCGTTCCCCACGCCCGTGGGGATGAACCGCATCCGAGTCAGACCATCCCTGCGCAACCCAACCGTTCCCCACGCCCGTGGGGATGAACCGTGCTACAGGGATGTTGAAATAACAGAAAACAGCCCGTTCCCCACGCCCGTGGGGATGAACCGCGTTGATCATGTCCGAGTCGAGTATGGTGCACCCGTTCCCCACGCCCGTGGGGATGAACCGATGATGAAAAGAGAAGAAAGATTGATTTGCGGCCGTTCCCCACGCCCGTGGGGATGAACCTTTTGCTAGCTCTTTTTCGTTCCCCCGAACCAGCCGTTCCCCACGCCCGTGGGGATGAACCGTGATCGTGGACGTCGAACCGACCGAAACCATTCCGTTCCCCACGCCCGTGGGGATGAACCGCCTCGATCGCCCGCATCGAAGCCACCCGCGACCCGTTCCCCACGCCCGTGGGGATGAACCGCATTATCAATCTGGCTGGTATCGTCGGCACTACCGTTCCCCACGCCCGTGGGGATGAACCGATCACTGAGCAGCTGCTCGATCACCGTTCCCCACGCCCGTGGGGATGAACCGGCGTTTTGGAAATTGGATTCGGGCTGATGTCACCGTTCCCCACGCCCGTGGGGATGAACCGCCAGGTTATTCCCACTAAATCACCCCAAAAAACCGTTCCCCACGCCCGTGGGGATGAACCGGCTAAATATGCGTAGCTCTGGAACGGCCCGTGCCGTTCCCCACGCCCGTGGGGATGAACCGCCCGACAAAAGCCAGACGGGAGTTTTTTTAAGCCGTTCCCCACGCCCGTGGGGATGAACCGCCTTTACCTGTCTGTTGGTCGCTTTCTCAAGACCGTTCCCCACGCCCGTGGGGATGAACCGCGGCGGCGGAAGCGGCTGCGGAGCCGGGATTACCGTTCCCCACGCCCGTGGGGATGAACCGCCGATTACACAGAGTTTACGGGGCAGATCTTTCCGTTCCCCACGCCCGTGGGGATGAACCGGCAAAATGATTATGAAATTTTTCGGAGCTTAACCGTTCCCCACGCCCGTGGGGATGAACCGCAACTCCAGGCCTTTCTCTGTGATGCGGTTGACCGTTCCCCACGCCCGTGGGGATGAACCGTTCAGCTGATCGATTTTGACGGTTCGACGCGTCCGTTCCCCACGCCCGTGGGGATGAACCGGCCTGTTGCACGACCGTCGTTTCCTCGATCATCCGTTCCCCACGCCCGTGGGGATGAACCGCATCTTCATCTAAAAAACCGCTACAAATCGAACCGTTCCCCACGCCCGTGGGGATGAACCGCGATACCAGCAGCGGTAACAGCAACAAATTTTCCGTTCCCCACGCCCGTGGGGATGAACCGATTTCCGCGACCGTTTGCTGGTCAAGATCGGACCGTTCCCCACGCCCGTGGGGATGAACCGTTCTAGGGCCGTGCGATACCGGGCACGGTAGCCCGTTCCCCACGCCCGTGGGGATGAACCGCTCGACGGTAGTGTCGCGGAGGCAGGCGAGAGCCGTTCCCCACGCCCGTGGGGATGAACCGAACCACAGGCATCGAGTGGACCGAACACACCTCCGTTCCCCACGCCCGTGGGGATGAACCGCTATCCAAGATTTTTTACCGTGCTGTAGCGGACCGTTCCCCACGCCCGTGGGGATGAACCAGGCTGACTGTTGCTGCGTCCAGGTGTAAAAATCCCGTTCCCCACGCCCGTGGGGATGAACCGAAGGTCGCGATCTGGCGATGAACTATCTGTCGCCCGTTCCCCACGCCCGTGGGGATGAACCGGAATATCAGGGGCCCATGGCGGGCGTGTCGCCCCGTTCCCCACGCCCGTGGGGATGAACCGATGGCAAAAAGTTTTTTATTGACAGCCTTGCGCCGTTCCCCACGCCCGTGGGGATGAACCGCACCCTGGATGGGAATTCCGCGGAACTCCGCACCGTTCCCCACGCCCGTGGGGATGAACCGTTTCCCGATAACGTCTGGGTCGGCACTACCGTCCGTTCCCCACGCCCGTGGGGATGAACCGACCCCTGCCCCATTTGGGATGCCTGTCCACGGCCGTTCCCCACGCCCGTGGGGATGAACCGTATTATCATCGGGCTTCATACGAGCAACAGCACCGTTCCCCACGCCCGTGGGGATGAACCGCACTATATGCGTCCTCAATAGTGGCGTATGAACCGTTCCCCACGCCCGTGGGGATGAACCGAAAAAAGGCAGCCCGCTGTAACCAAATCATAACCGTTCCCCACGCCCGTGGGGATGAACCGCCTAGGCGACCTGGAGAGCCAGGAGGCAGCCGCCGTTCCCCACGCCCGTGGGGATGAACCGGGCCGTGCTCAATTTATTCGCATCCCTAAACCCCGTTCCCCACGCCCGTGGGGATGAACCGGCGTTTGCCAATGTTGCAGAGTTCCAAGCTAACCGTTCCCCACGCCCGTGGGGATGAACCGGGGGCGGCCCTGGGGTTGTCAGGCGGCTTCGTCCGTTCCCCACGCCCGTGGGGATGAACCGGTCGCTTTGTCGCTGCTCTCCGCGGCCGCCATCCGTTCCCCACGCCCGTGGGGATGAACCGGAACGATTCCCTGAGGTTTTCGCTGATCTCCGCCGTTCCCCACGCCCGTGGGGATGAACCGGTATGCGGCTTTTGCATCGCCTTATCGATGAGCCGTTCCCCACGCCCGTGGGGATGAACCGGGGGAGACCGTGAGCGGTCGTCCCCTGCGCCGCCGTTCCCCACGCCCGTGGGGATGAACCGTATCTACATCTTTGGCCGATGCTAAAACGGACCCGTTCCCCACGCCCGTGGGGATGAACCGGCCTACGCGAAGGGGCCGCATATCGATTACCAACCGTTCCCCACGCCCGTGGGGATGAACCGCTAGTTGAATTGTGTCGTATTCAATAGCGGAACCGTTCCCCACGCCCGTGGGGATGAACCGAATTCTTCTACGGAACGGTACAACATTACCGGCCGTTCCCCACGCCCGTGGGGATGAACCGACTTTGACTCTGGCTGCTTTGCTGCTACTACACCGTTCCCCACGCCCGTGGGGATGAACCGCTGATGCGTAAAGGACTTTAATTCAGTCCTGTCCGTTCCCCACGCCCGTGGGGATGAACCGGCGCTATTCGCGCCGATCAATCACGCCCCATACCGTTCCCCACGCCCGTGGGGATGAACCGCCTCCGGCACGGACATCATGCGCGTGACGGCGCCGTTCCCCACGCCCGTGGGGATGAACCGTAGACGTATTTTGGCAGGGCATGGTGTTGTGACCGTTCCCCACGCCCGTGGGGATGAACCGGTTTCCAGTCCGACCAGGTGCAGGCCATTGGTCCGTTCCCCACGCCCGTGGGGATGAACCGCCTTTCCAGTCGATGCCTGCCAAATTTCATCGCCGTTCCCCACGCCCGTGGGGATGAACCGTCTTCTTCTGCGGCACCTACGTCATGCAGTGGCCGTTCCCCACGCCCGTGGGGATGAACCGGCAAACTAACTCAGGTCGAAATCGTCGACCATCCGTTCCCCACGCCCGTGGGGATGAACCGGCTTATGCCAAGGGGCCGCATATCCGGTATCACCGTTCCCCACGCCCGTGGGGATGAACCGCTCGGCCTCATATATCTGAACGCCCAGGCAGCCCGTTCCCCACGCCCGTGGGGATGAACCGCTTGATCGATGAGTTTTTGGTTCATTGGCTGGCCGTTCCCCACGCCCGTGGGGATGAACCGATCCTGCACCGATTGCACTCATGTAGTCGTCACCGTTCCCCACGCCCGTGGGGATGAACCGACCCAAAGGCGGTTTTTCATCAACTTTTATTTCCGTTCCCCACGCCCGTGGGGATGAACCGCGGAAATGCGCGCAGGGCCGGGTAATCCGGATCCGTTCCCCACGCCCGTGGGGATGAACCGCCTGCCATTACCAGAACTCGACGCCTACGGATCCGTTCCCCACGCCCGTGGGGATGAACCGATTAAAAAGCTAGGCTTTCATTATGCTTACGTACCGTTCCCCACGCCCGTGGGGATGAACCGGCTTTCATTCTTGGGGCTGATGGTTTAGTCATCCGTTCCCCACGCCCGTGGGGATGAACCGACTGCCACCTATCACCGAAAAATCCGCCGATACCGTTCCCCACGCCCGTGGGGATGAACCAGTCACGTGTCTTATTCAATCACCATACTTGATCCGTTCCCCACGCCCGTGGGGATGAACCGACCTGAGTAGCAGATTAAATCCATTGCAAAATCCGTTCCCCACGCCCGTGGGGATGAACCGTGTCTATGCCCGGTGTCAATTCTCTTTTTATTCCGTTCCCCACGCCCGTGGGGATGAACCGCCATTGATTTATTACAGCGATAACGGATCGGGCCGTTCCCCACGCCCGTGGGGATGAACCGGGATGGACGGCGGTCATCATCTTTATTACGCGCCGTTCCCCACGCCCGTGGGGATGAACCGATTCTGTGAGTGTAACTATCAAGGGGCAGGGGCCGTTCCCCACGCCCGTGGGGATGAACCGACGTAGAACACTATCAAAATGAGGCCGAATAACCGTTCCCCACGCCCGTGGGGATGAACCGCAATGCTTGAACCTGTCTCCTTAATTTTTGTTCCGTTCCCCACGCCCGTGGGGATGAACCACAATGCTTGAACCTGTCTCCTTAATTTTTGTTCCGTTCCCCACGCCCGTGGGGATGAACCGACGCCTCATAGGAACCCACACGCACTATCAGCCCGTTCCCCACGCCCGTGGGGATGAACCAGAATCGCGCCTTTTTTGTCCGATGCTATAAACCCGTTCCCCACGCCCGTGGGGATGAACCGAAAACGGCTAGATATACGCCGAAAAAGAAAAACCGTTCCCCACGCCCGTGGGGATGAACCGCCAGGCATCAAAGCCCTAGCTGACCTAATGAACCGTTCCCCACGCCCGTGGGGATGAACCGGAAGCGGCCCTTTTTATAATAACAAAATCATGCCGTTCCCCACGCCCGTGGGGATGAACCGCTGGACTACTGGCGCAGGTCAACGCCGTTATGCCGTTCCCCACGCCCGTGGGGATGAACCGAATCGGTGAGTAGTAGGCTGAGGAACGCCGCCCCGTTCCCCACGCCCGTGGGGATGAACCGCCGCCCGCGCTGAATTGAGCGCTCGCATTGAACCCGTTCCCCACGCCCGTGGGGATGAACCGGTAGAAATACTCAGCGATCCTGACCGACTCATCCGTTCCCCACGCCCGTGGGGATGAACCGCCATAATACCTTTTATTAAACTTGAATAATATCCGTTCCCCACGCCCGTGGGGATGAACCGTTAGCGGCTCTCAAACGGCGTTGGCGGCTGATCCGTTCCCCACGCCCGTGGGGATGAACCGATCCGAGCGTGGCGTTGGGCCGGTTGCTATTTCCGTTCCCCACGCCCGTGGGGATGAACCGATACAGATAGTGGCTTAATATCTCCTTCGCCTCCGTTCCCCACGCCCGTGGGGATGAACCGTTACTTAGAGTGTGCAACACCGTACGATTACGCCGTTCCCCACGCCCGTGGGGATGAACCCGGTTTTGTCGTCTATAGGTCCTGCCATTTTTCCCGTTCCCCACGCCCGTGGGGATGAACCGGCGCCTATATTTTTCCGCGCCGACTGGTTTCGCCGTTCCCCACGCCCGTGGGGATGAACCGGTAAATTGATTACCACGTTCCGGGGTATTCCTCCGTTCCCCACGCCCGTGGGGATGAACCGAATGATTCAAGGGTTATTCCGTTTGAAGCATTCCGTTCCCCACGCCCGTGGGGATGAACCGTTACTAAATACGTTTCGGACTCGGCAAAAACACCGTTCCCCACGCCCGTGGGGATGAACCGGCCTCAGCGTCGGCGGCTCTCTCTACCTGCGCCCGTTCCCCACGCCCGTGGGGATGAACCGGCCTCAGCGTCGGCGGCTCTCTCTACCTGCGCCCGTTCCCCACGCCCGTGGGGATGAACCGATTTATTTGTTACAGGAATAGCGCGAAAGAACCCGTTCCCCACGCCCGTGGGGATGAACCGCCGACAGACTGGAAACGGCCGATTTGATTGGTCCGTTCCCCACGCCCGTGGGGATGAACCGGCATCCGGCCCGTCGTCGTGGTCCGCTTTCGGCCGTTCCCCACGCCCGTGGGGATGAACCGCAGCGCGAGCTTGTCGGCGCGGATCTTCTCGGCCGTTCCCCACGCCCGTGGGGATGAACCGTCGTCACCAGGCTTCATCCATACCCGCACGGACCGTTCCCCACGCCCGTGGGGATGAACCGGTGACGTTCTGCACTTCCACGCCCATGTTGACCCGTTCCCCACGCCCGTGGGGATGAACCGGCCAATTTCCCGAAAAAGGGACATGGACGACACCGTTCCCCACGCCCGTGGGGATGAACCGTCCGCGATGAACTGGTCGAGGTCTTCCAGCAGCCGTTCCCCACGCCCGTGGGGATGAACCGAAAGAAATGATTCTCGGACAGATGGAGAATCTCCGTTCCCCACGCCCGTGGGGATGAACCGAATAATTTCTTTTGGCATATTTCCAGTTCGGTCCGTTCCCCACGCCCGTGGGGATGAACCGGTTCTGTATGTTTTACCATTTCTGTTTGCCGCCCGTTCCCCACGCCCGTGGGGATGAACCGTACGAGAACCAATATACAAAGTACGCCCTTTACCGTTCCCCACGCCCGTGGGGATGAACCGGTCTTGTCTGGTCAAGCGAAACCACGGAACGCCCGTTCCCCACGCCCGTGGGGATGAACCGCCAGCGCATGGAAGAAACACCGCTGATCTATTCCGTTCCCCACGCCCGTGGGGATGAACCGCAGTTGCACCGGGTAGCCTGCGGCGCGGACCTCCGTTCCCCACGCCCGTGGGGATGAACCGCCCACAAATGTTGATGCACCGTGTAAATCGGCCCGTTCCCCACGCCCGTGGGGATGAACCGTTGGCATCACTGTTCCGGGCGACTGGTGAATCCCGTTCCCCACGCCCGTGGGGATGAACCGGGCAAGAAGTTCGCGACGATTGCCAACCTCAACCGTTCCCCACGCCCGTGGGGATGAACCGCGCCCGCTCAGACAAAGAAAGGAAAAAATTAGCCGTTCCCCACGCCCGTGGGGATGAACCGCGCAAACGCTTCAGGAGTTCGGCCAGATCGGTCCGTTCCCCACGCCCGTGGGGATGAACCGTCCGGCACTTATGAAAAAGGGGACGCCGGTTACCGTTCCCCACGCCCGTGGGGATGAACCGGGATAGAAACAGCCAAAAACGCGAGAATACCACCGTTCCCCACGCCCGTGGGGATGAACCGGCGAGGATATTGCTGTCATCGTAAAAATCGGCCCGTTCCCCACGCCCGTGGGGATGAACCGCAGCACCAGTCTACGCGCATTCGAAAACACAATCCGTTCCCCACGCCCGTGGGGATGAACCGTGTACGTTAGAGACCCTACAATAAAACCTGAGCCGTTCCCCACGCCCGTGGGGATGAACCGTGGTATTGCCACGGCGCCATCGTAAAGTGCCACCGTTCCCCACGCCCGTGGGGATGAACCGCGCTGATCATGTCGGAGTCAGGCGGGGTGCAACCGTTCCCCACGCCCGTGGGGATGAACCAAGGGCTTATGAAAACAATAATCGACTATCTAACCGTTCCCCACGCCCGTGGGGATGAACCGGTATCGAGTACCCTACTACGCGGCAATTCTGTCCGTTCCCCACGCCCGTGGGGATGAACCGAATGTCCGCGTCATCGGCACCTTAACATCTACCCGTTCCCCACGCCCGTGGGGATGAACCGCGGTGTGATCGTCCACTCTCCATCGGCTGGATCCGTTCCCCACGCCCGTGGGGATGAACCGTTCAGAAACATTTCCCGGTGCGATCGCCAAAACCGTTCCCCACGCCCGTGGGGATGAACCGATGCGCCGGTGTGTTTCTCCTGCGGGGCGCATCCGTTCCCCACGCCCGTGGGGATGAACCGGAACGGGGATCAAGGCCGGCGATAACTGGATCCCGTTCCCCACGCCCGTGGGGATGAACCGCCATACATGAGCATACTTATCGGGATCGCGGCCCGTTCCCCACGCCCGTGGGGATGAACCGGGATGATATTTTTTCGTTTTCTTTGTCTTCTACCGTTCCCCACGCCCGTGGGGATGAACCAGAATTCCCAGTTTGCGGGCCGCTTCATAGCGCCCGTTCCCCACGCCCGTGGGGATGAACCGATCACGACCGACGTCGAGATCATGGACGACCACCGTTCCCCACGCCCGTGGGGATGAACCAGGAGCGCGCTTTTGATCGTTGGGTTCGTCGCACCGTTCCCCACGCCCGTGGGGATGAACCGGTAACCGGTAGCCGACCGGGGGCGGATTCACACCGTTCCCCACGCCCGTGGGGATGAACCGCGGAATGCCCAAGGCGCCAAGATTTACATCAACCGTTCCCCACGCCCGTGGGGATGAACCGCCGTCTATCAGCTTTATAAATCATCTGAGATTCCGTTCCCCACGCCCGTGGGGATGAACCGCACATTAACCGTATAGGGGATAGGGCATGACCCCGTTCCCCACGCCCGTGGGGATGAACCGAAAGGCAAGATCGTGCTGACGATCGACATGGACCGTTCCCCACGCCCGTGGGGATGAACCGCCGGCCGCGCCTCTTTTCGGCAAAACGGGTACCCGTTCCCCACGCCCGTGGGGATGAACCGGTTTAAATTCGTGAAATTTGCCAATATCGGCCCCGTTCCCCACGCCCGTGGGGATGAACCGCGGTCGATGCCGAACTTATCCAATATTACCAGCCGTTCCCCACGCCCGTGGGGATGAACCGGAGATCAGCGTTTCGACGCAGATCAAGTTTGTCCGTTCCCCACGCCCGTGGGGATGAACCTTGTTCACGGTCACATTGCCGACCGTGGTCGATCCGTTCCCCACGCCCGTGGGGATGAACCGGATGGCGCAACCGGATGCTCGTCGGTAGTCGCCCGTTCCCCACGCCCGTGGGGATGAACCGTTTGCCCTGCTGGACACGACGTACCCGATAAACCGTTCCCCACGCCCGTGGGGATGAACCGTGTTATTTGTTTTTTTGTGGAATCGTAAGCTTCCGTTCCCCACGCCCGTGGGGATGAACCGTATTACGCGCAGCTGATCAGCGCGAGCCCATCGCCGTTCCCCACGCCCGTGGGGATGAACCGTCAATCGTGCCGGCCGCATAGACCGCCGCGGCCCGTTCCCCACGCCCGTGGGGATGAACCGGGTCGTCGTGTATACCCCCCATGTTATTAAATCCGTTCCCCACGCCCGTGGGGATGAACCGTCGTGCAATTCTCATAGAACGCGCTATCTGCGCCGTTCCCCACGCCCGTGGGGATGAACCAAGACCGGGAGCTGGCCGAGCTTAACCAGCGACCGTTCCCCACGCCCGTGGGGATGAACCGTCACGCATGCCACCGGCAACCAAAGAAGCACCCCGTTCCCCACGCCCGTGGGGATGAACCGAAGTAGCGCGGGCATTGGCCGACATGCAAGAGCCGTTCCCCACGCCCGTGGGGATGAACCGCCATAATGCCGATGCGTTTCAAGACCGGACACCCGTTCCCCACGCCCGTGGGGATGAACCGCATATCGGTGGCTGTACTCATGGGGATAATTACCGTTCCCCACGCCCGTGGGGATGAACCGCCCGCTCTATGCAATATCATCTCGAACTCATCCCGTTCCCCACGCCCGTGGGGATGAACCGTCTAACATCGCGCTCAACCGGAGCGCTGACATCCGTTCCCCACGCCCGTGGGGATGAACCGCGCTCGGCCAGCTCGCGGCGCGGCCATTGCGGCCGTTCCCCACGCCCGTGGGGATGAACCGCACAGCGCCGGGATGGCGTATTGCGGGGTAAACCGTTCCCCACGCCCGTGGGAATGAACCGGCAATAGGTTCTAGGGCCGTGCGATACCGGGCCCGTTCCCCACGCCCGTGGGGATGAACCAGAACGTCTTCAGGTTGTTGCTGTTGGTTCTCGCCGTTCCCCACGCCCGTGGGGATGAACCGCCGGGTCCATCTCCCTATCGCCACGCTCCCATCCGTTCCCCACGCCCGTGGGGATGAACCGCACCTACACATACCTTAACGCCGTCAATAGTTCCGTTCCCCACGCCCGTGGGGATGAACCGCAAACCCCATGCCAATTCTTAACCTAGTAAATCCGTTCCCCACGCCCGTGGGGATGAACCGGCCGTACAACGGCATCAGTCCTAGATTGAACACCGTTCCCCACGCCCGTGGGGATGAACCGGCGAACTCCTGACCACCGTGGATAGCTGTTGCCCGTTCCCCACGCCCGTGGGGATGAACCGCTCTACGCGAACCCAACGAGGGAATTTTTCATCCGTTCCCCACGCCCGTGGGGATGAACCGCCGCCGCTGACCAAGGCCAAACAGGACCTGATCCGTTCCCCACGCCCGTGGGGATGAACCGCCGCGTATGACAAGGGCTGTGCAGGGTGTGCACCGTTCCCCACGCCCGTGGGGATGAACCGTTGAACCTTTATCCACCAATGCCCCTATAGAGCCGTTCCCCACGCCCGTGGGGATGAACCGCTTTGACCCTAATCCATACGGAGGATCTACAACCGTTCCCCACGCCCGTGGGGATGAACCGCCGGCTGTCTCGACCATTACCGCCGCAACCAGCCGTTCCCCACGCCCGTGGGGATGAACCGGAAACCGAGGGGCGCTATATGTCGTCGTTGACCCGTTCCCCACGCCCGTGGGGATGAACCGCATGGGCGCTTTAATCCTTATCGCGGTGATCTGCCGTTCCCCACGCCCGTGGGGATGAACCGGTGGGCCGCAATGTATAACCGGGGCAGGACACCCGTTCCCCACGCCCGTGGGGATGAACCGCATCGCAGCATTGTTTAAAGTTCATCGTCGGCCCGTTCCCCACGCCCGTGGGGATGAACCGTGCGTTATTTTTTACCCAGACGACAACGGTAACCGTTCCCCACGCCCGTGGGGATGAACCGAAAACTCTCCCGATGTTGCCGGTCCGGTTGGGCCGTTCCCCACGCCCGTGGGGATGAACCGTCAGGTATCACGGTATTTACCGTGCCTAATTCCCGTTCCCCACGCCCGTGGGGATGAACCGTGATAACTGCCTGATGAACTCAATACTCGTAGCCGTTCCCCACGCCCGTGGGGATGAACCGCGCCCACCAGTTTGTTGACGACCCAGTTCTTGCCGTTCCCCACGCCCGTGGGGATGAACCGGAAGACGGCGTCAATTATTTCGGGCGCGGCTCCCGTTCCCCACGCCCGTGGGGATAAACCGCAGGCTGTCCAGCGATCGTTTGATGCACGGCACCGTTCCCCACGCTGTGGGGATGAACCGCGGCGAACGCGAACCCCGGCGCCTGGCTTCTGCCGTTCCCACGCCCGTGGATGAACCGGCGCAAGGCTCGAGCAAAAATCCCAGTAGATACCGTCTTGTCATCCATTATGCGCTTGCATAATGGATGACAAGACGGTATCTACACTTGCGATTTCGCGTTAAACGGGATGCCGGTTTTTCTTGAAATATTCAGAAGATCGTCCACCACAGGCTTAATCAACGGAATCCCTTCTTGGCTTCGAATCGCTTCCGCTTCTCGCTCAGGATCGCCGGGGATCAGCGGCCCGCTCGTCCCGGGAGCCGGTTTAGTATTGCGGAAGACGTGAATCCAGTCATCGATTTGTTTCTTGAATTCATCCTTGTCGATGAAGCCGTCGATCTGCATGGCGCCGAAAAAATGGCCGATGCCTTTGCCGACGCTGCGCGCGGGAATTTCTTGCCTAATGGTGAAAGGGGGGGCAAAGGGACCCCAGTTGGCGCCGCTCAGGACGCCGCATAAGATATCGACCATCGAGGCGAGACAATAACCTTTGTGCCCGCCCATTTCTCTATCGAAGCCAAGTGGCAATTGCGCGCCGTCATTGATCATGTCCTGTGGGTGGGTGGTGTCGCGACCCTCTTTATCGATGATCCATCCCCTCGGAACTTCAGTTTTCTTTCGCAGCGCGATTTCGATTTTGCCAAAAGAGACGGCACTGGTGGCCATGTCGATGACAATCGGTGGCTCTTTATAGCCCGGAAAGGCGATGGCCATGGGATTTGTGCCCAGCATTCTTTCCGCTCCCCACAAGGGCGCGGCCAGCGCCGTGGAATTAGTCATCGCCCAGCCGATGAGATCTCTTTCGATGGCTTGCAAAGGATAGTAACCCGCGATTCCGAAGTGGTTCGAATTACAGACACCCACCCAACCGGAGCCGTAAGTCTCGGCTTTCTCCATGGCGATCTCATTCGCCTTGGGTCCCACGATAAGGCCCAACCCATTATCGCCGTCGACAGTTGCCACACTCGCTTTTTCCCGGACGATTTTGATGTTGGGCCTGGGGTTGATGCGGCCCAACTCCAGCATATCCACGTAAGTATGCAGCCTCGCCACGCCGTGAGAGTCGATGCCTCTCAAATCGGACCTGGCCAAAACATCCGCAGCTTGCCTCGCCTCCGCCTCGGGGACACCGAAGTGCATGAAAACCTTGACCGAGAAGTCTTTGAGGTAGTCGGCTGGAAAAAGGTATGAGTCTCTCTCGTCTGTCATGACTTTTTACTCCCGGTATAAAGCTGATTACGGAAACATGATAACGAATAATCTGCTTGGGTGGATAATAGGATATTTACACGCTATTTTGCCAATAAGTAGGTAAGTAGGTATGCATAACCAGGTAAAATGAGCCTGTATGATAGCTGGTTTTCGAGGGCTAAATGAAGTTTGTGAAGGGATTGAGCGAAGCGGAAAGGCGCACGCTGCTGGATGCTTCCCGCTACGCACCGTGGCCGCGTTTCAGGCAGCGGGGGCATGCGGTTCTATTGAGTGGTAAGCACTACAGTTTAGCCCAGTTGTCGGACATATTTGCTGTAGATCGGGATACGGTGTCGGGGTGGCTGAGGGCATGGGAGCGGCACGGTTTGCTAGGCCTTCGCGACCAAGACCACCCAGGGCGAGCCCGCAAGCGGACGGAGGGCGACCGTGAATGGCTGTTCGAGGCGATCCAAGACGCGCCTCATCAACTTCGGGTATTATGCGAGCAATTCCAGGAGCGGACGGCATGTACCCTCTCACAGGACGCGGTTCGACGCTGGCTGAAAGAAAAAGGCTGGAGATGGAAGCGCTGCCGCCGCAGCCTGAAGGAAAAGCGCGACGAAACGGAGTTTTTAGAAGGAAAGCGGATATTGACTGCCTTCCATGAGCACGAAGCGGCGGGTGATCTTGATGTGTTCTACCTTGAT
>Ga0208625_100047_pt1 | contig 27510 bp, 18 predicted proteins | sample LakWasMeta8_HOW4_2_FD_183858 | JGI IMG/M metagenome (GOLD analysis project Ga0208625, IMG submission 183858) | Freshwater sediment methanotrophic microbial communities from Lake Washington under simulated oxygen tension - Sediment Metagenome... | ecosystem: Environmental > Aquatic > Freshwater >... | reverse complement strand
CACGATATACCAGGGTGCCCATTTGGTGCTGGTCGCACTGATGGCTTTTTCGTAGGCATCGACATAATCATCCCAATAGCCGCGCTCGTTAAGATCGGCGAGCGAAAATTTCCAGTTTTTTTCGGGGCGTTCGAGCCTGTCCATGAAGCGTTGTTTCTGTTCTTCCTTCGAAACGTGCAGAAAAAACTTCAACACGACCGTACCGTTGCGCACCAGATGGCGCTCGAAGGCGTTGATGTCGTCATAACGCGCCTCCCAAAACGCCTTGCCGTGCTTGCCGTCCGGCAGTTTTTGTTGTTCCAGCACTTCCTTGTGGACTTTGACCACCAGCACGTCTTCATAGTAGGAACGGTTGAAAATGCCGATGCGGCCGCGCTCGGGCAGGGATTTCATATAGCGCCAGAGGAAGTTATGGTCCAGTTCCTCGGCCGACGGTTTCTTGAAACTGAAAACCTGACAGCCCTGAGGGTTGACCCCGGACATCACATGGCGGATGGTGCCGTCCTTGCCTGCCGCATCCATCGCCTGCAACACGATCAACAAGGCGTAACGGTCATCGGCGTAAAGTAATTGCTGACATTCGGACAACTCTTCAATGCTGGTCTGCAATATCTCGTTGGCGCGTTCCTTGATGAATTTCTTGCCGATGGATTTGAATTCATCGGTTTGCTCCCACCCGGTGTGGTAATCCTTGAGCCGGATTTTGGTATCCGGTTTAACCTTGAATAAATCGATGATGTCTTTTCTGATCATGGCAACTCTCCTGGCGCGGCTGTGGGGTTTATTGGACGTTACGGCCCGGTAAGTATTGATCGGCGAGTTGTGCAATGTCCTTGCCGTAGCGCTCGTAATCCGGCGAATCGGCACGGCTGTAATTCCAGTTTTTATAGAAGCCGGTGATCTTGGTAAAAAAATCCCGGGCTTCGTTTTTGTCCTGAAACTTGAAGTCCGCCGCAATCAGTTTTTTTAACACACCGAAACTGGCGAGCTGGCGCTCGCGCGGCATGCAGGCATCGACTTCGTCGAAAGCATCCTGCTGCAAATACACCATGTCCAGTAGCACCGATTTTTGCCATTCGATGAAATCTTCCAGGGTGATGCCTTCTTCGCCGGTGACCTGCATGATTTGATAAATGCTGTCTCCACGCTCCAGCAAGGCCATCATGTTTTTGACGTCGTTAACCCAGTCGGCATTCAGTTCCTTAGTAAACCAGGAGGCCAACTGATCGAGGTAGCGAGACCACGACAGCAAGGGATCGATGGCCGGATAAAAGCGTTTGTAGGCGCGGTCGGCGGACAAGCCGAGGAAGGTCTTCACGGTGCCTAGCGTGGACTGGGTAACGGGTTCCTCGAAGTTCCCTCCCGCCGGAGACACCGTGCCGATCAAGGTCAGCGTGCCGGTGGAACCGTCGGCGCAGCGGATCACGCCGGCGCGTTCGTAAAGGTTCTTGATCGCGGAATCCAAATAGGCCGGAAACGCCTCTTCGCCGGGGATTTCCTCCATCCGGCCCGAGGTTTCGCGCATCGCCTGCGCCCAGCGCGAGGTCGAGTCGGCGATCAACAACACGTCGTAGCCCATCTGGCGGAAATATTCGCCCAAGGTGATGCCGGTGTAGATCGACGCTTCACGGGCTGCGACCGGCATCGACGAGGTATTGCAGATAATGATCGTGCGGTCCATTAAGGTGCCGCCGGTGCGGGGATCGGCCGTCTCCGGATATTCGTGGATGGTCTCGACGACTTCCCCGGCGCGTTCCCCGCAAGCAACAATGATCACGATATCGACGCTGGAGTAGCGCGCGATCAGGCTCTGCAATACCGTCTTGCCGGCGCCGAAAGGCCCCGGGATACAACCGGTGCCGCCCTGCGCGATCGGGAAGAAGGTGTCGATGATGCGGGTCGCCGTGGTCAGGGGTTTCGATGGGAATTGCCGCTCGGAATAACGCTTGCGCAACAAGTTTTCGGGAATCGGACGCCGGATCGGCCAGCGGCACGCCATGGTCAATTCCTTTTCTTCACCGTGTGATGTCTTGTAGCGCGCAACCACCTCGTTAATCGAAAAACTGCCGCCTCGAATCCAGGTCAACTGGACAGGCTCTGGCTCATTGAAAGGAACCATGATCTTGTGCTTGAAAGGGCCTTCAGGCACCGACCCCAATACGCCGCCGGGAAGCAAAGACGCTCCTATTGCCGTTTCCGGCGTAAACTGCCATTTTTTATCCGGATCCAGTGGCGACATCAGGACCCCGCGCGGCAGGAAAAAACCGTATTTTTCTGCCAGACCGTGCAAAGGGTTCAGCAAGCCGTCGAAAACCTGACCAAGCAGCCCAGGGCCCAAGGTCGCAGAAAGCATTTCGCCGGACAACTCCACCCGGTCGCCCACCCGCACGCCACGGGTATCCTCGAATACCTGCATGTCCGCGGTGCGCCCCCGCACCCGAAGGATTTCAGCCTTCAGCCGTTCTTCGCCGACGTGTACGTAGCCGACTTCGTTTTTCATCACCTCGACGACTTCGTCAAACTCGATCAGGACCAGGCTTTCCTTGACGCCAACCACTGTCGCATAGACGGCGCCGGTATTTTCATTGGACATGTTTTATCTCCTCGATCAATAGCTGGAAGCGTTGTTTCGCGGCGCCGGCATCGCGCTGCAGCCAAGCCTGCAAAATGTCCCATTTAAAAACAAAGGCCGTGATCGCTTCGAAGCCGAAAGGGCTCCTATCACCCAAGCGGGACAGTTTCCGCCATACGGTGTCCATCAGCAGGCGGTCCAATGCCATCGCATCGGCAGCTGCCAGATAGCCGCCGGCTTCCTGTATCCACGGATATACCGTGCCAAGCCGGAAATCGGCTGCATCCCAATGCGCCTCGATAGGCCTGACCCAGCGGCCGACACCCCAGGTGCCGGGGTATTGCTCTGGATCACGGCCGGCTTGCCTGATACGCAATGCGGCAACAACGGTTTGTATGTCCAGACGGTATTCGACGAACTCCCGTAACACGGGCTGGCTGATTCCTTGCAGCACCGTTTTATAATGCGCAGCGACATTGCCGCCGCCCAGTTTGCCCGCAGGCAGCCGCCAACCGGCCAGAAATTCGGCCTGCAGGATCTGCCGTCTTTCATCCGCCTCCAGCATGTGTAAACGCTGTTCCAGGCGCAAACGGGACAAAGGGAGACGCTGAGCATCCGCGAAATAGGGCAAGTGCGGCAAACTTGCTACGACCGTATAGTAATCATCCTTCATGGCTGGGAGCACTCCTTATTCCACGCCCGTCAAGATGGCCTGAAAACGCGGCAGCAAGTGGTCTGACAGCATTTTGGCTATCGCCTTGTCGGATAAATCGATTTCCAGTTGTTCGCCGACCAGACGCACCTTTGCGCCGCCTTCGATGCTGCTCAATGGAAGCAATTCGACGCCTTCGCGCAACATATCGCTGGAAAGGCTCAAGATGGTCTGTTTACCCAGTTCGCGCAGTTTCGGATCGGACTTTCCTGTCAATAAATGGTCGGACATGAGAATTTGAATTTGTTTGTCTTTGATCAATTCTTCCGCGCTTTGCCCTGCCAAAACCAAAACCAGTTTTTTCATCAAATCCCGGTCTTGCGTGGCCGTGGTGACCAAGCGGCGGACAAAGGTTTCGAATGCGGCCGCAACGCCGTTCTTCAGCCGCATGATGGTATCGCGGGCAGAAAGCTTTAAGGCTTCCTCTGCGGCGGCCTTTTCGGCTGCGATATCCGCCGTGGCTTTAGCGCGCAGTTGTTCGACCTGTTTTTGCGCGTCCGCGAGTAACTGCGCGGCCTTCGCTTCCGCTTCCGCAAGGATGCGCGCGGCTTCCTGGTTGGCGCTTTGCACCCCCTGGTCGCGGATCCTGTCGATCAGGGCTTGTACGCTGGACTCATTCTTAATCTCTTCGGTCATGATCAGGCTCCGTCAGCTCATTTGGGTATGCCGCCGGAAAGCACCAGCGCAAATACGAACGAGAACACCGCGAAACCTTCGACCAAGGCCGCCGGCGCCAGGGAAATACCGAAAATTTCCAGTTTGCTTTTCGATGCATTGATCGCCGAAGCGCAGGCATCGCCTTGGGCGAAGGCGCTCAGCATCAACGCCAGGCCGGTCAGAATGCCTAAGCCGAAAATACCCGGTGAATTTTCGATCGTCAGCTCGCGCCGTAGCGCCATCGTCACGACGATGCCGTAGATGGTTTGCGAAGAGGGCATCGCGGCAACGCCGATGTATCGGCCGTATCCGCTTTCGACATCCAACAGCGCACCGCAAGCCGCCATACCGGCGCGAGCGCAGCCGACCATGCTGCCCACCGCGCCCAATGCCAACGGCGCGAACATCCCCAACCAACCAAGCGCTACAATAAATGCGTCCATAGTAAGACCTCCAGGCGTTATTAAAATGTTTCTAAATTCAGTTGCGGGACGTTCATCCTGTCATCTTTCCGTGCGGCGGAAAGGCTTGAACAAAGATCCTTCTTCCTTCAAACCCCAATTAAAAAATTCGATCACGTTAAGGCGTAATCCGTGAATGACCGCACTGGCCAAACCCAAGAGGAGATTGACCGCATGTCCCAAAAACAGCACCAGCAAGGCAAAGAAAAGGCCGATTTCCGGCATTGCGTCATGGATCCCCGCGGCCATGTGATTAAATTCCGTAGCCAATGAGCCGCTGGCGAGCCCCAGGGCAAACAGCCGCAGGTAGCTGAGCACGTCGCCGAAAGCTCCGGACAGTTTGGTCAAGCCAAGCAGGCCCATCAACACGCGTGGTACCGGTTTATCGAAAGGCGCCGAGAATAACAACACCAGCAGGGCGCCCACGCCGGCAAGGAGCACCGACAGCGGCTTTAAAACGTCAGGCGTGAAGGCCGTTGACACCAAAAACGCTAGGCCGCCGGCGACAATAGAGGCCCAGCCGACCGACGCCAAGCCTTCCACGCGGTTCTTATGCCGGGCCGCATCCAGTGACGCCGCCAAAATGACATGGACACAGCCGATGAACACCGAAATCTCCATCATCAGGTTGGAGTCGCTCATGTCCACTAAATGAAATGAAGCCAAGAATGTGCCATCGGCCGGCGTCAAGCCGAAATAGCTGCCGATCAGCATGCCGTAAAGCAGGGAAAACACAACGATCGCCAGACACAGAGGACGGTAACGCCTTCCTCCCGGAGATGCGCCCATTTTGCGCCAAAAGGACAACAACAAAGCGCCCAGCAACAACGCATAACCGGCATCGGCCAGGATCATCGCGAAAAACAGCGCAAAGGAGATGAAAACGATCTGCGAGGGATCCCAGGTCCGATAACCTGGCGTCATATAGAAATTGACCAGGTCTTCGCCGGCAGCAAGCCAGGGCGGGTTGTCCAAATAGGTGGGTGGGCTGTCGTCCGGCTGTGCTTCCTGAACATCGAGATGCACTCCATGACGGCGCGCATAGCTTTCAAGCTCCTCAAGTCGTGGGTGAGGAGCCCAGCCGCGAAGAGCGAACATGCCTGCCCGGGAGTAAGTCTGGTTTTGGGCGGCGGCCAACGCGGCCTTATCCTCCAGGATGGCGACATTGTCGCGCAGCAAGGTGTACCAGCGGGTTAAATAGGCACGTTCCGCCTGCACGTCCTCTATGGCGAGTTCCACTTCTTCAAGACGCGACTCCAATTCATGACGCGGCCGGTTACCGATATGCGTACGATTGACGGGCATGCCTTCCGGCTCGTTTTCGGAAATGACCACCACGTAGCCATAGCGGTTGTCCTTTTTGACGATCTCATGGACCAGCCGCAAATCTTTGATTAACGCCATGTCGCGGTGCGGTATCGCATAAAACCATAGACGCAGGCCGCCCATTTCAGGCAAGGGCGAAAATTCAAAATCGCCCGATGGCCGCAAGTCCTGAATGCGCTTGAGCAGAAAATCGCGTTCATCGGATAACGCCTGCAAGCGCTGCCGTACGTCGAGCACCTTGCGTTCAACCTCCAGCGCGTCAAAACGGGAGGTATCCGTGCTTTGCCGCCTTCTCTGCGGGCAAGCCTTTAAAAATTGCAGCGCTTCCCGCGCCACAGCGCTAGTGCTTGGGACATTCTGACTCTCACTCTCCGCCGCGAACGGTTCGATATGCAGGCAACCCAGTTCCTGCAAGTCCTGTAACAAGCGTTCCCGGTCCTCGGTCAACCCGACAAAAGTGACCTTATCCAAACGGACGATGCTCATTTTTGGGCCTCCGTCAGCGTGCTGCGCTCCTGCAATTGTTTCGATTTGGCGAGTTTCGACGTCACCACCGCGGCGCGTTCGGTTTCGCCGAGATAAATACGGATGCGCTGGATGTTTTGATGCGCGGTCGGAATCAGGATTTTTTCGAACAGATTGACCCGTTGCGTTATCCGCCGCAATTGCAGGCGCAAGATATCCAGTCGCTGGGCGGCAATCTCGGCGCGCAGCCGGCAGGTTTTGGCGTCCTTCAACCGTTGCACCAGGATGTCGAGCCATGCCGGCGTCGCCAAGGGGGAATACTCGGCGACTTGGCAATCCAGCGATTCCAGCATTGGCAGCCTGACGCCGACGATATTCTGCTCACCCAGCTTATAGCCTTTGACGACCACTAGATCGTGTAAATACAGACCTTCATCGGCGAGCATCGGTAATTCCTCGCCGATGCGTGTTTCCAACGCGTCGATCTGCTCGACCGCGGCGGCGTGCGCTTCTTGCGCCTTCTGCGCTTCCATCGTCAACTGCCGGCGCTTCAGGTCGAGCGACGGCAACAGGCGCTTATAGAGCTTCAGTTGCTCCTGATGGTGATGCATCGACTGCTTGCTGAGTTTCAGCTTGGCCATGGCGGCTTACCCCTGCGTCGCTTCGGCAACGTGCTGCGGAAAATATTTGTCGACCAGATTTTTTTTCATCAGCAGTTCCTCCTGATTGAAGCATTCCGCCAGAGTCTGCCAGCACAAATCCAGCGCTTCGATGACCGGGATCGAAACCTTGATATCCATGAATCGATCCTTAAACAGCTTGCCGAACTTCAACAGCTTGTGGTCGAAAGGCGACAATTCGAAGGCCATCGCCTGTTTCTTTTGCGCTTCGACCGAGCCGGAATAAAAGCGGATCATCGTGTTCATGATCTGGCTGTGGTCCTCGCGTGTAGCCTTGCCGATCACGTGCTGTTTCAAACGCGACAAGGAACCGAACGGATCGATAAAGCCGTCGTGCAAGTAGAATTGTCCTTCGGTGATATAGCCGGTATTGTCGGGAACCGGATGGGTGACATCATCGCCCGGCATGGTGGTCGCGGTCAGAATGGTGACCGAACCGGCGCCCTTGAAGTCGCAGGCCTTCTCATAGCGTTGCGCGAATTGGGTGTACAAATCGCCCATGTAGCCGCGCACCGCCGGAATGCGTTCCTGAGCGACGCCGAGTTCTTTCATCGCATCGGCGTAAGCGGTCATGTCGGTCAGCAACACCAGCACCCGCTTGTTTTCCTCGACCGCCATTTTTTCGGCTACGGCCAACGCCATATCCGGAATCATCAAGCGCTCGACCAAAGGGTCCGAAGCCTGATTGACGAACATCACGGTCCGGTGAAACACGCCGTGGGCCTCGAACGAGGTGCGAAAGAAATGGTAATCGTCGAAAATCAGCCCCATGCCGCCAAAAACCAGCACATCTGCATTGGCCTGAAAACCGATGCGCGCGAGCAATTCGTTGTACGGCTCGCCGGCCACTGAAAAAATCGGTATTTTTTGACTTTCGACCAGGCAATTGAACAGGTCGATCATCGGAACCTTGGTCTCGATCATGTGCGTCGGCATCACGCGCATGACCGGGTTGACAGTCGGACCGGCCACCGGAATGCGCGGGTCGGTAGGGAGTTCAGGCCCGCCGTCGATCGGATCACCTGAACCCCGGAATATCCTTCCGAGAATATTCGGAGAATAAACCACGTCCAGGCTGCGTCCGAGAAAATTGACCGTGGCGCCCGTGGACAGGCCCTTGCCGCCGGAAAACACCTGAAGACTGACAATATCGCGGTCCAGATCGACAACTTTCGCCAATGAGCTCTCTCCATCGGTGTTTTCGACGATGGCCATTTCGCCGAAAGCCCTGCCTTTGGCGCGAACGCGAATGGTGTCGCCGACAATTTCGAGAAGGCGGGTATGGCGGGCGAGATTATTTATTTGAATCATTACGAAGGCTCCATATGATCAACACCCAGGGAGCAAAGAGTGAGTATCACCTGCGCGAGATGATTTTTAGCCTCCGCCGGAGGGCAGCGAAGGCAAAGACGACTCTCTGTTTGTCAGAATGACGGATTAGTTAGGATGCATTCTATTCTTGTGCAATCAAGTCTCGCTATTGGACTTTGGTCCAACGCCGGGTTGTATCTTTCCAGTCTATTGCGACTTGATTGCATGCAGCAGGGAAGAGTGAGTCGAATTATCAAATGAAATTGCCTTGTATCAAATCGAAGGCATCATCGGGTTATGCCCGCGCCGATGACAAAAAAGCCGAGGCAATCGGGTGGATGTAGGCACTTGGACTAAAGTCCAATAGCGCAGTCGGCTGGCGCAGGAATATAGTGATCACCTGTCGTCTTGAGATTAACTGATCCGTCTTCTGACAAACGGAATACAACGCTGAGTATTCACTGTTTGCTTTCTGGGTGTTGATCATATGGAGCCTTCGTAATGAATCAAATTAATAATATCGCCCGCCACACCCGTCTTCTCGAAATTGCCGAAGACACCCTTCGGGTGCGTGACAATGGTAGGGCTTTCGGTCAAATGACTATTATGGGTCGTACTGCGCTGATGATCTTCGCGCTGCATGTTGTAGTCGGGTGCGGAGATAAGGACAAGGAGAAAGCCCAGACGCCGCCAGTCACCTCAATGCCTCAGCCCGCGCAACCCGCGCCTGCAACGCCACCTGTCCCGAAGCCGGAAGCCAAACCCTTGACCAGTCTCGAATCGCTGGTGGCACCGATAGCACTTTATCCCGACCCGCTGCTGGCCGAAGTGCTGGTGGCCGCGACTTACCCTCTGGAAGTGGTGCAGGCGGCCCGCTGGCTGGAAACCAAACCGGATCTTGCGACCGTGCGTACCAAAAACTGGGACGCCAGCGTCAGCCGGCTGACGGCTGTGCCCGACGTGATTGCGATGATGGATAAACACCTGGACTGGACCACACAATTGGGTGACGCCTTTCTGTCGGATCCGTCGCAATTAATGGACTCAGTCCAGGCATTACGCAAGCGCGCGACCGATGCCGGATTTTTGAAAGATTCCGATTTGCAGAAAGTCGAAACGAAGACGGTGTCGGTACAGGAGCCTGGGCAAGACGAATTGCAAGCAACCGGCGCCAAAGTGACTCCGGCCGTATTGACCAAGGAAGTGATATACATAGAGCCTGCCAAAGCCGATACGATATCGGTGCCAAGCTACAACCCGGAGGTTGTCTATTCGGCGCCGATGGCTCCGCCTCCATCCAGCCAAATGTATCCCGCCGGAACCATGGCCGCTGCGCCAGCAAGCTATTATCCGACCTATTATGCGCCACCTGCGACCACTACGACGACCACTTCCAGTTACGATCAATGGATGTCGTTCGGAGCCGGCGCGGTCGTCGGCGGATTGCTGACCTGGGGCATCATGGAATGGGCCGATGATGATGACTGGGATGATTACCATGTCGGCCATTATTACGGCGACTCTGTATGTCACGGTGGAAGTTGCTATCACGGGGGAGGAGGCGGCTATTACGGCGGCAATGCAAACATTAACCGCGGCAATATCAATGTAGGCAATGAAATTAATATTGATCGAGACGGCACTTTCAATCAGGATCAACTCCCGGCCATGAAGGACCGGGCAGGGGGGCGTTGGCAGCCGGATGCGCGCCATCGTCGGGGGCAGGCTTTTCCGCCTAAAGCCCAGCAACGCATCGGACGCGCGGAGTCGTCGGCCTTGGCCGGGAACCGGCTCAGCGGCGCACAAAACCTTCCTGCCAACGTGCGAGGTTTCGGTCAGGCGGGAGTTGCAGATCGTGCGGCGCCGGCTCGGCTTTCCAGTGCAGATGTCCAGCAGCGCTTGGCCGGCAAACCGGGCAGGGATACACGTCCAGGCATGGCAGAAAGCCGTCGTGAAACTGCTTTGGAAGGTTTACGGACGTCGGGGCAAAGGAGCAATCTCGAAAGCCAGCGCGGCGCCTCAAGCCAGGGTGCCCGGCAACAGGGGATAGGCCAGGCGCGTGCAAAAGACCTCGGGGGGGCTACTCCGCGTCGATCCGAAAACGTCGCCGCTGCAAGCCAAAGGCGATCACAACAAGCCGTTCAAAGACCTAGTCAGCAACAGCAGAGGGACCGGCAACGCAACGAGCAGGCGCAGCGCATGCAGTCGCAGCGTCGTCAGGAAATGGCGCGCCCGAGTGCGTTAGATAGCGCCCGGGACGGCGGCCGCTCCAGTGCATATAGTAACCGCGGAAGCTCCAGTTTTGCGCGAGCCCAACCGGCCAGGCAAACGCCGTCACGCGCCCAGCCAGCCAGGCAAGGCTCGTCATTTGGCGGACAACGTCCAGCGAGCCGAGGCAGTGCTGGCGGTGCGAGCAGAGGTGGTGGTGGCGGAGGAAGTCGTGGTGGTCGCCGGTGAGAGGGTGCAAGAGCATGAAATCACTGGGTTCGTCCTGGGCAAGAAGAGGATTTCCCTTCCCTTTTTCCCGCTTCCAGGTCACAGATAGTTTGATCTTTATTTAGGCGAGGTTTTCATCATGATATCCAATCCACTCCGTTATGCCCTTTCGATGGTCATTTTTATAACTTTGGTTGCATCAGGCTCCCTATCGGCCGCAGAGGAAGCCGAAACGACCGATAAGGCCCAGGGTTTTGCATCGCCCGAAGAGGCATCAAAAGCACTGGTCGATGCCGCACGCGGCAACGACAAAAACAAAATTTCGATGCTTTTCGGCAGCGAATATGCGCAAATTTTTTCGTCCGGCGACGACGTGGAGGATGCGAACAATCGCGCGGACTTTGTGAAAATGGCGGAAGAGAAATCCTCGGTCGAAAATCAGGAGGCCAATAAGGCGATCTTGCATTTCGGACAGAATGACTGGTCATTTCCTGTTCCTGTCGTGAATAACGGTGGTCAATGGCGATTCGATGCCGAACAAGGCAAACAGGAAATTCTGAATCGCAGAATTGGACGTAATGAGTTGAATACGCTGGGTGCGGTCAGAGGTTATGTGGAAGCGCAAACCGAATATGCGTCGATCGATCGGGACGGCGACGAAGTGAGCGAGTTCGCGACTAAAATACGCAGTGAACCCGGCAAATTCGATGGTTTGTATTGGGAAACTGCACCCGGCCAGCCCGAGAGCCCTCTGGGCCCTCTCTTTGCGGAAGCCAAAGCCGCCGGTTACCAGGCAAAGGGCAGTACCGAAACAGCGATGCCTTTTCACGGCTATTTATACAAGATTCTTACCCGTCAGGGCAGCAATGTTCCCGGCGGAAAATACGACTACATCATCAACGGCAACATGATTGCAGGCTTTGCCTTGGTAGCCTTTCCTTCCGGCTATGGTTCATCCGGCATCATGACGTTTGTGGTCAATCATAGAGGAAAGATATACCAGAAAAATTTAGGACCAAAAACCACCGAATTGGCTGTGGCGATGAAAGCCTTTGACCCGGATGCTTCATGGGAAGAAGTGGGGGCGAGTTCGGCCCAGTGAAACAGTGGCCTAAGCAGTCGATTAATCCTCGTTCTATCATAAAGGCTCTGCCATGAAACGCTTCCGCCTGCTAAAACAAACGCGCCAGAGCACCGAGTATTCCTGTGGCGCCTCGTGCCTTCAGGCCGTGTTGAGCTATTGGGGCAAGGATCTGGATGAAGAAGACCTGATCACGCTGCTGCATACCACGCCGGAATCAGGCACCTATCCCGAGGACATTGTACGGGTTGCCCAAATTCTTGGGCTCAAAGCCGAGGTGAAGGAAAATCTGACGCTCGATCAAATCGAAGAAGCCACTGCACAGGGCATTCCGGTCATCATATTGAGCCAAGCCTGGCGAAGCCGGCAGGATTCAGCCGCTTCCGTCGAAGACGACTGGCAAAACGGCCATTATGTGGTCGTTCTCGCCGTCGACAAGGATTATGTCTATTATGAAGATCCCTATGTGCGGATGGGAAAAGGGTTTATACCCCGCGCAACATTCGATCAACACTGGCATCATGTGATGGGTGGAGACCTTCGGAAGGGGCCGAAACTGGAACACCTTGGGATATTTATTCAGGGTGAAAAACCGGCACATCCCCAACGGTTCAAGGATGTGGAATTAGCCAAGCTGGATTTCAGCAAGATGGGGTCGATGAATCTGCTCGTGACCCAATTTCAGGGCGCCCTGTTGCCCTATGATTTTGTCAATGATTTAAAGGGGCTCTGGGAGACCGGAGTGCTGAGGCCCGATGTCTTCCTTTTTCTTAGAAAAGATCAGGATGGCAGAATCTCGGCAATGGAAGGCGGGCGTCTTCAGGATGAAGAAAATGTGATGGAAATCAATGCATTGATTGCCGCGCTCGCAGGCCAAAGCGCCGCAGTCTCCGAGGCGACCCAAGCCAAGGCGGAATCCGCTGCCCAGGCCGCAAGGGAAGGGGACTTCGGTCTTAGTGCCACAGACATTCAGAAAATAGCGAGTAAACTCCCACCAGATCATTCGGCGGTAATTGTTCTGTTTGAAAATGTTTGGGAGAAAACATTCAAGGAGATCGCCGGAAAGTACAATGGCTCAGTCACCCAGCAGAGGATCATCCCTTCCGATTCTCTTGCCAGGCTTGTTCAGGGACAAGCCGACAGCTGACAATCGGCATAAAGGAGGAGCGTTGGATACCTTTACAGCAGTCGCTTTCCTGTTCGGCATTGCGGCGATCCTGAGTTTTGTTAACGATCGCTATCTGCACATCCAGCACGACATCGGCCTGCTGATTCTGGCCTGCGCAGCCACCACAGTACTGCGGATTTTGGCTAATTTTGTGCCCGCTGTAGACATCGGTTTATTGAAGGATCTGACGCAATCGTTCAATCTGAACGATACCCTGTTAAAGGGCGTTCTCTGTTTTTTGTTGTTTCGCGGCAGTATCCGCGTCAGTTGGGGCGTCTTTCGTGATCAGCGCTGGCTGATTGGCTGGTTAGCGTTCGGCGGAACCGCGGCGTCCTGTTTCCTGACCGGAGGCATTGTCTACAGCGCCTTTTCAGCATTCGGCATTGCGGTGACCCTTTCCCAGGCACTCTTGTTCGGTGCCCTGATTGCCGCCACCGATCCGATTGCATCCTTGGCGATTCTTTCCAAAATCGGACTGCCACAGAAATTGGAGACTGTGGTCGACGGCGAGTCCTTATTGAACGATGGGGTCGCGGTCGTTTTATTCACGATCTTCGCTGCTTCGGCGATCGAAGGCGGCGCGGTCAGTGTGGCCGCCGCCGGTGCAATTTTTGTGCAGGAGGTCTTGGGAGGAGCGGTTTTGGGCCTGATCGGCTGGATGTTGATCCACTTTCTGATGCTGCGTTCCACTTCTTACAGCACCGGTCTTCTGATTACATTGGGGGCCGTGACTTCGATGTATGCCGCCGCCCTGCATCTGGACATTTCAGGACCGATCGCGACCGTCGTTGCGGGTTTGCTCAGCGGCAACATCACGGTCCCTCGCATGAATGAAGACATGCGCGCGCCTTTAAGCACCTTCTGGACCGGACTGGACAACGTACTGAATGCGTTATTGTTCGTTTTCGTCGGTTTCCATGTCGTGGTGATCAATCCACTCGAGAATGTAATGCCGGGCATACCCGGGCTTGTATCGATTGTCGCGGTGCTGTTAGGGCGCGCTATCAGCGTTGCGGCGATAGTCGGCGGGCTCAAGTTGCTGAGGATTATCCGCGCCGACTTTTTCGGTCTGACTGAGCTACTAACCTGGAGCGGACTGCGTGGGGGGCTTTCCTTGGCGCTTGCGGTCTCTCTGCCCGACAGCCCCTGGAAACCGATTATCATGAACATGACCTTTGCCGCGGTCGTTTTCTCGATTATCGTTCAGGGGCTGACGATCCAGCGGATATTTTCGGCGGAGCGGATTGCTGGGTTATTGCAGTGATTCTTCTGATTTGAAAATCAACCTGACATGACGCCAATAATCGCTGTTGTTATTGAAGGATTCTTATTTTAGATTCCTCGAAAATTCTATCTGGTATGGCTGTTTCCATATTCAAATCCGTTATCTCTTTTCAATCATAAGATTCCACTCCGAATTTCATTTTTTTGTGGATGTTCTGAGCCTTGGACCAAAGTCCAATAGCGAAATCTAATTGCGCAGGAATAGAATGATCTCATGCCATCGTGAGATTACTCCCTAGGTTTCTAAATCGTCAATTAGGAATCCATAACATAGTCGAATCGACACTATTTCAGTCAAGCAGATTCCACATGGCCTATTGAGATTTATCCAGAGGTTCCCTAGTAGCCAGCAAATAAGTATTTCGTACTCGATCTGTTCTTAATTAATTGGTCACGTAAATACGTAAAGATAGAGCATCAGTTACAGACTAATTGATAGTCAAAAAACAATTCTTGGATCAGGAGTCAAAATGAATTTTTATGCGCTATTTCAGCGAGGATCGCAGATAAAATCCGGACTTGTGATTTGCACGGTCAGTCTGGCATTGCTCTCGGCGTGCGGGCAAAGCGAAGACCCCGCCAAAGCTGACGAGACGATCCGTCCGGTAAAGCTGATCAAGATCGGCGGGGCCCTGGCAGGAAAAACCCGGAAATTGCCCGGCACAGTGCGCGCTTCCGACCGTGTGGATTTGGCGTTTCAAGTGCCTGGCCCACTGGTCGACCTTCCTGTTAAGGAAGGTCAAGTTGTCAAGAAAGGCACTCTTGTCGCGCGCATCGATCCCCGAGACTACGATACTAATCTGCGCAATGCCGAGGGGGTGTTGGCGAAAGCACAAGCGGGACTTGCCTATGCTGTTGCCGAACATCAGCGTTATGTCAAAGTCAAAGCAACCGATGCCGGAGCGGTCAGCGATTCGATGGTGTCGCTTAAACTCGCCGCCGCAAAGGTTGCCCGCGCCGATCTGCAATCCGCGAATGCCGCTGTGGCTGCGGCCAAGGATCAATTGGCATATACCCGTTTGCAAGCGCCTTTCGACGGCGTGATCGCCCGAAAGTACGTCGATAACTATCAGGAAGTGCTGGCCAAGGAAGCGATACTCAGCTTACAGAACGTGAAAGACGTGGAGGTATTAATCGACGTACCAGAGCTGATGGTTGCGCCGATCCGCAAAACACAGCCCCGATTTTATGCCCAATTCACCGCGGACCCAAACCGGCGCTTCGAGCTTAGGATGAAGGAATTCGCGACTCAAGCCGATTCGGTGACACAAACGTATCGCGTGGTGTTAGTGATGCCTGCGCCGACCGGTATCCGCGTCCTTCCTGGAATGACGGTTGACGTTTCGATTGAATTTACCGAGGAAGCCTCGGGAGGCGCGGAAATCCTGGTTCCGGCCATTGCTGTATTTGCCGACAACGCCGGTAAATCGCAGGTCTGGGTGATCGATCCTAAAACCCAGAAAGTACAACGCCGAGCGGTGACAACCGGGGACTTATCCGGAAGCGACAGTATTCGTATCGTCAGCGGATTGAGTCCGGATGAAACGATAGCGATCAGCGGGGTCAGCAAGCTACGCGAAGGCCAAACGGTTCGGGCGCTCGAAGAACCCAAGCCTGCCCAAAATTGACAAATCCGGCACGATTCTAATCGTCAGTTAGACAAAGGGGACTCACGCACATGAATTTGGCGGAATGGAGCATACGAAAAAGCGTCATCACCTGGGTGATGATCGTGCTGATGTTGGTGGTCGGCTGGAAGTCGTACCAGGCCTTGAGCCGTTTGGAAGACCCCGAATTCACGATTAAGGAGGCGGTGATTGTGACCCCTTACTCCGGTGCGTCTGCCGAGGAAGTGGAAGAAGAGGTCACCAACGTGATCGAAAAAGCGGTGCAGGAAATGGGGCAGCTGGAAAAAGTCGAATCGCACTCCTATCGCGGGCTCTCCAACGTAAAAGTCAAAATGAAGGACGAATACGATAAGTTCTCGTTGCCGCAGGTATGGGATGAACTGCGCCGCAAGGTCAACGACGCGCAGGGCAAATTGCCGCCCAAGGCCGGTCCATCGCTGGTCAACGACGATTTCGGCGATGTCTACGGCATTTACCTCGCGATCACCGGCGAAGGTTACAGTTACAAGGAAATGTACGAATACGCCAAATATCTGCAAAAAGAATTGCTGAAAGCGACAGACGTCAAGCGCGTCGTCCTCTACGGAGAGCAAAAGGAAGCGATTTATGTCGAAATGCGCCGCGAAAAAATGGCGCAGCTTGGCATCTCGCCGCGAGACATCTACAGTACATTACAAGCCAAAAACGTCGTGGCGAGCGCCGGCAATTTTACCTTGGGCAATGAGTTCATACCGATCAACCCGACCGGCGAATACAAGTCGGAACAGGATTTCGGGGACCTTCTGATTACCTCTCGCGGGCCGAAATCCCAAAGTTTGGTGTACCTCCGCGATGTGGCCGACATCAAGCGCGGCTATCGCGAACCGCCGACGACGCTGCTGCGCTTCGACGGTCAGCCCGCCATCGGCCTCGGCATTTCGACCGTGTTGGGCGGCAACGTGATCATCATGGCCGAGTCATTGGAACAGCGTTTAAAGGAACTCGAATCGATGCGCCCTGTGGGGATGGAAACCCACATCATTTCGCATCAGGCGCAATCGGTGACCACGGCCCTGACCGGCTTCATCGTGAATCTGGCGGAAGCCGTGGCCATCGTGGTCGGGGTGCTGCTGGTTTTCATGGGGCTGCGCAGCGGCGTGATTCTCGGCGTTGTGCTGATGGTGACCATCATGGGCACCTTCATCGTGATGAATATGCTTAATATCACCCTGGAACGCATTTCTTTGGGAGCGTTGATTATCGCACTCGGCATGCTGGTGGATTGTGCGATCGTGGTGACCGACGGCATGCGCATGCGTATGGCGCAAGGACAAAAGGGCTTCGATGCGGCGGTGGATATTGTCGGCCAGAACGCATTGCCTATGCTGGGCGGTACGGCGGTGGCGATTATCGCTTTCGCTGCGATCGGCACTTCTCAGGATTCGACCGGCGAATATTGTAGAACCTTGTTCTCGGTGATCCTGATTTCGCTCTCGTTTAGCTGGCTGACTTCGGTCACCTGCACGCCCCTGTTATGCAAGATGTTTCTCAAGACCGGCGCTGTTGCGACGAGCGAGGACGTGGATCCTTATTCAGTCGGATTTTACGGAAAGTATCAGCGGTTTCTGATTTTTTGTCTGCGCTTCCGCTGGATCGTTGTGGGCATTGTCGTGGCATTGTTTGTCGCAGCGTTGCTGGGTTTCGGTTTCGTCAAGAAGAGCTTTTTTCCTGACTCCACTCGTCCGCAATTCTATGTCGATCTCTGGTTTCCGGAAGGTATGGACATCAAGGAAACCGACCAGCGCATCAAACAGGCTGAGAACCTGATCAAGAAGCACGATGGGGTGACCCATTTGACCAGCCAGTTGGGCGGTGGTCAGGTGCGCTTCCTGCTGACTTATACGCCGGAACATAACTATCGTAGCTTCGGCCAGATTCTGGTGGATATCGATGATTATACCCGCATCGCCGAGATGGCCCCGCAAGTACAGGAGGAACTCGAAGCACTCTATCCCGATGCGGTCGTGAACGTGCGTTTGTTTGTCTTAGGCCCATCGACCGGTGGCAAGATCCAGTTGCGTATCTACGGCGCGGACGCCGAGGAGTTACGCCGCCTCGGCGAGAAAGCCGAGGCCATCCTTTTAGCGGAGCCGACAGCCAAGGCGGTGCGCAACGAATGGCGGGACAAAACCAAGGTGCTCAGGCCGCAATTAGCGGAGTCCCAGGCACGCCGGGCCGGTATCGACCGTCCGGAGGTGGCCGAAGCGCTGGCGATGGCGTTCGAAGGCCGGAAAGCGGGGGTTTACCGCGAGCGGGATGAATTGATCCCGCTGGTGGCTCGCGCTCCGATGGCTGAAAGCGCCGACCTGGACAGCCTCGAAGCGGTGCAGATCTGGAGCCCGGCCGCGCAGGCGATGATTCCGATGGGTCAAGTGGTGTCTTCTTTTCCGCTCGAATTCGAAGACGCGCATGTCTGGCGCTGGGACCGGCGCAAAATGCTGCGCATCCATGCCGATCCGCGCAAGGGCTTGCCGGTCGAAGTCTTCACCAAAGTCAAAGCCAAAATTGAGCAAGCGTTGGGCGTTGACGTCGGCGCGGTGCTTGGCACACCCTCCGATGAGCCGATTGAGGAATTCGATGCGTGGACGCTGAAAGTCGGCGACAACAACTTGTGGCCGCTTAAGGACAAGCCTGGCTATTACATGGCCTGGGGCGGCGAAGCCGAGGATTCCGCGCGTGCCAATTCGCGCCTGGCGAGTGCAATACCGGCGTTTTTCGGCTTGATGGTCTTGATCGTGTTGATTCTATTCAACTCCCTCAAACAGACCCTGATAATATGGCTGACGGTGCCGCTGGCCCTGATCGGAGTTACCCTTGGATTGCTGGTGTTTCACCAGCCGTTCGGCTTCATGGCTCTGCTGGGCTTAATGAGTCTTTCGGGTATGGTCATCAAGGCGTCGATTGTACTGATCGACGAAATCAACGTGCAGATAGGCCAGGGGGCGACGCCGTTCCAGGCCGTGATGCGCTCCGGTGTCAGTCGTCTGATTCCGGTGACGATGTCTTCCGGCACGACCATGCTGGGGATGATCCCGTTGTTCACTGACGCCTTTTTCATCGCGATGGCGGTGACGATCGTATTCGGCCTGGGCTTTGCGACTCTCCTGGTCTTGATCGTCGTGCCAGTGCTGTATGCCATTTTTTACAAAGTAGAAGTAGAAGTAGAAGAAGATGACCCAGCACAAACCGGGCAGCGCAATCTGAGCTTAGGGAAGGAGGAATGACTATGCAACGCAAGAGAAGAGGCGGTATGCAGCCAAATTTGAGCGCTGTCCGTATTTTTCACGGCTTGGCGGGTTCTGTTGCGGTGCTACTGGTGAACGCTGGTTGCACGGTAGGACCGGATTATGTCAAACCCGAAGCCGCCGTGGAAAGTCAATGGATCAACCAGTCCGATGCGCGGATCAGACAACGCGAAGCCAAGCTGGGTGACTGGTGGAAAGTGTTCAAGGATCCGAACCTGGACCGTCTGGTTGAAGAAGCTCGGCGGCAGAATTTGACCCTGCAACTGGCGGGCGTGCGTATCCTGGAAGCGCGGGCGCAGCTGGGCATCGCCACCGGCTCCGAATATCCTCAATTGCAACAACTGAACGGTGATTTAGGTTTTCAACAAATCAGCCAGCACGCGCCGAATACGACCCGTATTATCGACCGCAATTTCGGCAGCGTCGGCATAGGCTTCGATGCCGGCTGGGAACTCGACCTGTGGGGCAAGTTCCGCCGCGGCGTCGAATCGAGTCTGGCCAATCTGGACGCTTCGGTTGCCGGTTACGACGACGCGTTGGTATCCTTGACCGCCGAGGTGGTCCGGACCTATGTGCTGCTGCGCACCGACGAAGCCCGCATCCAGGTCGCCCGCGACAACGTGAAAATCCAGCAACGCACCTTGGAGATCGCCGATGCGCTGTTTTCAGGAGGTTTGATCACCGAACTGGATTACCTGCAGGCAAAAAGCCTGTTGAATAACACCTTGGCCACCATCCCGCCGCTGCAAGCCAGTGTGCGCCAGGCAAAAAACGCCTTGGGCGTGTTGCTCGGTAAGACGCCGAGAAGCATAGACAGTTATGTGGCGGAGGCTCGCCCGATACCTGCCGCGCCGGCCGAGATTGCGGTCGGCGTGCCGGCCGATCTGTTGCGGCGGCGCCCCGACATTCGCTTGGCTGAACGTCAGCTCGCGACGCAGAGCGCGCTGATCGGGGTGGCCAAAGCCGATTTATATCCGCATTTTTCGCTGCTCGGTTCGATCAACCTGCGCGCCAGCGACGCCGCGCTGACCTTCGCCTCGGGCGGCGCCAGCGAACTCGGCGACCTGTTCAACGCCAAGAGCTTCCAATATTTCATCGGACCCAGCCTGAGCTGGGACATTTTCAATTACGGCCGCATTACCAACCAAGTGCGCGTCGAGGATGCCCGCTTCCAGCAGTTGATTGCCGATTATCGCAGCACCGTGCTGAATGCCGCGAAAGAAGCGGAAGATGCGACCATCAGCTTCCTCAAGGCGCAGGAACAACGCGATGAGCTGCAACAAACCTACGAGGCGGCCAAGCGATCGACCGAATTGTCGCTGTATCAATATCGGGAAGGGCTGGTCGATTACCAGCGCGTACTGGATTCTCAACGCAATCTGGTGACTTCTCAAGAGAATCTGGCGCGTGTATCCGGCGACATCGCGACCAATCTGATTGCGCTCTATAAAGCCTTGGGCGGAGGCTGGGAAACCCGGACCGAAAAGGATTTCGTCAACAAACCGATACAACAGCAAATGCACGAACGGACCGATTGGGGCAAACTCCTGGAGCCTGGTGAGCAGGATTTACCCGAGAAAGAAAAAGACAATCGCTGGCGCCTACCGGATTGGTAATTGCGATGGCCTCATGGAACTGAATTTCATAATCCCTTAGCATCAAATAGATACAATTTAACAAAACCAGGAGCAGCCATGACTGATACGACTTTCAACAATCTCGAACCCCTCGACAAGGAATCGTTGCGCAAGCTACACGCCTATTGGAGAGCCTGCAATTATCTGGCGGCCGGCATGATTTATCTGCAGGAAAATCCTTTGCTCAGGGAGCCGCTCAAAGCCGAACAGATCAAAAACCGTCTCCTCGGTCACTGGGGTGCCAGTCCGGCATTGAGTTTTACCTATATCCATATGAACCGCCTGATCAAGAGCTACGATCTGAATGCGATTTTCATGGCGGGTCCAGGGCATGGGGCGCCTGGCGTTCTGGGTCCGGTGTATCTGGAAGGCACTTACTCGGAAATTTATCCGAACAAGAGCGAGGACCTGGAAGGCATGCATCAGTTCTTCAAGGAATTTTCGTTCCCCGGCGGCATCGGCAGCCACTGTACGCCGGAAACGCCGGGTTCGATCCACGAAGGCGGCGAATTGGGGTATAGCGTGTCGCATGCCTTTGGCGCGGCTTTCGACAATCCGGATCTCCTGGTCACGGTTGTCGTCGGCGACGGCGAGGCGGAAACCGGACCTTTGGCGACTTCCTGGCATTCAAACAAATTTCTGAACCCGGTCCGCGACGGCGCGGTGCTGCCGGTTCTGAATCTGAACGGCTACAAGATCAATAATCCGACTTTATTGTCGAGAATCAGCCACGAAGAGCTTGAAAACCTGTTCAAGGGCTATGGCTGGACGCCTTATTTCGTCGAAGGCAGCGATCCCGAAGTGATGCATCAACGCATGGCGGCGGTGATGGAACAGTGCGTGACCGAAATTCGCAAGATTCAGCAGGCAGCACGTGCCGGCGGCGCCCTGGTGCGGCCGCGCTGGCCAATGATCGTACTGCGCAGCCCGAAAGGCTGGACCGGTCCGAAAGAAGTGGATGGGCATAAAGTCGAAGGATTTTGGCGGGCCCACCAGGTGCCTCTGGCCGGCGTGAAGGAAAATCCGGCGCACCTGAAACAACTGGAGGACTGGCTGCGCAGCTATAAACCGGAAGAGTTGTTCGATGCGAATGGCCGCCTGATCGCCGAACTGAAGGAGTTGGCGCCCAAAGGCACACGCCGCATGAGCGCCAATCCCCATGCCAATGGCGGCCTGTTGCGCAAAGCCTTGCGTCTGCCTGATTTCCGCGAATACGGCGTCAAGGTGGACAAACCCGGTCAAACCGAAGTCGAAAACACTAGGCCATTGGGCGTGTTTTTGCGCGATATCATGAAGCTGAACCCGACCAATTTTCGCGTGTTCGGACCGGATGAAAACACCTCGAACAAGCTTGATGACATCTATCGGGTCAGTAAAAAAATGTGGCTGGCGGATTATTTGCCGGAGGACGCCGACGGCGGCGAATTGTCGCCGGATGGCCGGGTCATGGAAATGCTTTCCGAACACACTCTGGAAGGTTGGCTGGAAGCCTACCTGCTGAGCGGGCGCCACGGCTTTTTCTCCAGTTACGAAGCCTTCGTGCATGTGATCGATTCGATGTTCAATCAGCACGCCAAATGGCTGGATATTTCCAATGATCTTGCCTGGCGCGCGCCCGTTTCATCGCTGAATTTGCTGATCACCTCCACCGTGTGGCGGCAGGATCACAACGGCTTTACCCATCAGGATCCGGGCTTTCTGGATGTGGTGGTGAATAAAAGCCCCGAAGTGACCCGGATCTATCTTCCGCCGGACGTCAATACGCTGTTGTCGGTGGCCGACCATTGCTTGAGGAGCACCAACTACTTCAACGTGATCGTTTCTGACAAGCAGAAGCACCATCAATTTCTGGACATGGACGCCGCGATCGAACATTGCACGAAGGGCATCGGTATCTGGGATTGGGCGAGCAATGACCAGGGCGTGGAACCCGATGTGGTGATGGCAAGCTGCGGCGACATTTCGACACAAGAATCGTTGGCGGCTGTCTGCCTGCTGCGGGAGTATTTTCCACAATTGAAAATCCGCTTTATCAACGTGATGGACCTTTACCGTCTGACGCCTGAGAGCGAACATCCGCACGGTCTTTCCGAGAGGGATTTCGATAGTCTGTTCACGACCGATAAACCGGTGATATTCAACTTCCACGGCTATCCCTGGCTGATTCACCGCCTCGCCTACCGCCGCACCAATCATAAAAACATGCATGTGCGCGGCTACAAGGAAAAAGGCAATATCAACACGCCGCTCGAATTGGCGATTCGCAACGAGGTCGACCGCTTCAGCCTGGCCATCGATGTGATCAACCGGGTTCCAGGCCTTAACGTGGCAGGCGCCCATGTGAAAGAAAAATTACGCGGCATGCAGATTGGTTGCAGTCACTATGCCTACGAACATGGCATAGACAAACCCGAGTTTGCGTCCTGGAAATGGCCTCAATAACTTCCTAACGAGGATACCGCCATGGCAAAAAATTCGCTGAACTCATCGTCTGGGAACAGCAAGATGCTGAACAGTGCTCCGGAAATTAAAAAATCCATTCAGGATCACTTGACCTACAGCATCGGAAGGTCCCCTTCCTTGGCTAACAAGCAAGATTATTACCAGGCTTTAGCGCTGACTGTGCGCGACAGATTGCAACAGCACTGGGTTGAAACGGTACAGACCTACCTCGAGCAGGATCTGAAGGTGGCCTGCTACCTGTCCGCCGAGTTCCTGATGGGGCCCCATCTCGGCAACAATTTGCTTAATTTAGGCATCGAGAATGAGGTTCGCCAGGCGGTTAACGAAATGGGCTGTGAGCTGGACGAATTGCTGGCCGAAGAGGAGGAACCCGGTCTCGGCAACGGCGGCTTGGGCCGCCTGGCGGCCTGTTATATGGATTCTTTGGCAACCCTCGAGCGGCTTGCGCTCGGTTATGGCATTCGCTATGAATTCGGCATCTTCGATCAGGAAATTCGTGACGGATGGCAGTGCGAGATCACCGATAAATGGCTGCGCGGCGGCAATCCTTGGGAAATCGCCAAACCCGATATCACTTATTATGTCAATTTCGGTGGTCATACCGAATACTACCGGGATGAGGCAGGTGCCGAGCGGATCAGATGGGTCCCTGATCGGGCGGTCAAAGGCATGGCTTACGATACGCCTGTTCAAGGCTATCGCGTGAACACCTGTAACACCTTGCGGCTATGGAGCGCCGAGGCCTGCGAAAGTTTCGATTTTCAGACCTTCAATACCGGCGATTACTACGCGGCGGTGGATGATAAAGTGGTCTCCGAAACGATCACGAAAGTGCTTTATCCGAATGATGAGCCCGAGATCGGCAAACGGCTTCGCCTCGCGCAACAATATTTTTTCGTCTCTTGTTCGCTGCAGGACATGCTGCGTCTTCTCGATGCGCAGGGGCAGCCTCCGCAGCGTTTCCCGGATAAGTTTGCGGTCCAGCTCAACGATACCCATCCGTCCATCGGCGTGGCCGAATTGATGCGGCTGCTGGTCGACGAACGCCGGCTCCCCTGGGAGGAAGCCTGGGATATCACCGGGCGCACTTTCGGCTACACCAACCACACGTTATTGCCCGAGGCGCTCGAAACCTGGCCGCTGCCTCTGTTTCGCGAGCTATTGCCGAGGCATCTGGAGATTATCTATGAAATCAATGCGCGTTTTCTTGCCGCAGCGCGTGAGAGTCATCCTCAGGATGAAGAGCGTCTTAGACGGCTGTCATTGATTGATGAAAATGGTGAAAAACGCATCCGCATGGCCCATCTTGCCTGCGTCGGCAGTCACGCGATCAACGGTGTGGCGGCATTGCATTCGGAACTCTTGAAGCGCAGTGTGCTGAAGGATTTTTATGAATTATGGCCGGAGCGCTTCAATAATAAAACCAACGGCGTGACGCCTCGGCGTTTCATGGCTTTGGCCAATCCGAAGCTCAGCGAGTTGATCACTCGCACGATCGGAGACGGATGGATTACCCATACCGAGCAACTCAGAATGCTCGAGCCCATTTCCGAGGATGCGGCGTTCCGAAAGGAATGGCGCTTGGTCAAACAATCGAACAAGCAGCAACTCGCGGACTATATCCTGAAACAAACCGGCATCGAACTCGACCCTAGCTGGTTGTTTGATGTCCAAGTCAAGCGCATTCACGAATACAAACGCCAGCATCTGAATATACTGCACGTGATCACGCTCTATAACCGACTGAAGCGCGATCCCAAGCTGGCTATCGCGCCGAGGGCATTCATTTTCGGCGGCAAGGCGGCTCCCGGTTATTTTATCGCCAAACGCATCATTAAACTGATCAATGCGGTGGGTGAGGTGGTGAATAACGATCCGGACGTGAATAAAAAGCTGCGCGTCGCGTTTGTACCGAACTTCAATGTGCAGAATGGTCAGCTGATCTACCCGGCGGCTGATCTGTCCGAGCAGATCTCGATGGCGGGTAAGGAGGCGTCAGGCACCGGCAATATGAAATTCACCCTGAATGGGGCCTTGACCATCGGCACACTGGACGGCGCCAACGTCGAAATACGGGACGAAGTCGGTGAAGAGAATTTCTTCCTGTTCGGACTGACCGCCGAGGAAACCCTCGGGCTTCAGCAGCAAGGCTATCGTCCTTACGCCTACGTCGAAGGCAATCCCGAATTGGCCGAAGCGATTCAGCTGATCGCTTCGGGACATTTTTCGCATGGCGACCTCGAGATCTTCCGTCCTCTGATCGATAATCTATGCCAGTCCGACCCCTTCATGGTCTTCGCCGATTACGCCGATTATATCGCCTGTCAGGATAAAGTCGCCGGCGTCTGGAAAGACCCGGAAAACTGGACCCGCATGTCGATTCTGAATACGGCCAGAGCCGGCAAGTTTCCCTCGGATCGCGCGATCCGTGAATATTGTGACGAAATTTGGAATGTCCGTCAGGTACCCATTGCGATGCAAGCATGAGCTTCGGTGGCCGCTAAACAGGCTATAGAGAATTCAGTTTTATGATCGTATTGGGATAAATATTCATGAACCCACAAGAACTCTGGCGGCGTTACCAAGATTGGCTTTATTTTCACAAGGACTTGGGATTGTATCTCGATATCAGCCGGATGCGGTTTAGCGAGAATTTGGTGGAATCCCTAAAGCCAAAATTCGCGCGAGCGTCTAAAGACATGGAGGCACTGGAACAAGGCGCCATTGCGAATCCGGATGAAAACCGCATGGTCGGGCATTACTGGTTACGTAACCCTGATATTGCCCCAGCGGAACTGAAAAATCAGATCATTGAAAATCTCGATCATATCGATGACTTTGTCAAGAAGGTTCATGACGGCACGATTCGTTCACCCGAAGCGCAAAAGTTCACCGATATCCTTTCGATTGGGATTGGCGGGTCGGCGCTGGGCCCTGAGTTTGTAGCCGATGCGCTGTCAGCCGATAAACCGCTGCTCGCGATCCATTTTATCGACAATACCGACCCCGCCGGGATCGATCGTATCCTGAATCGGCTGCATGATCGGCTTAACAGTACCCTGGTCATTGTCATCAGCAAATCCGGCGGCACGCCCGAAACCCTCAATGCAATGCTGGAAGTGAAGAGGGCATACGAGCAGCAGGGCTTGAATTTTCTTGCCCATGCCGTGGCTATCAGCAAAATAGATGAATTGGAACGCATTGAAGGCTGTCTTGCAGAGTTCCCTATGTTCGACTGGGTAGGCGGGCGGACTTCCGAGATGTCTTCTGTCGGACTGCTGTCGGCTTCGCTGATGGGGATTGATGTCCGTGCGTTGCTCGCAGGCGCCAAGGAAATGGATATTGCCACCCGCGTCCCTGAGTTGAAGCGCAACCCGGCGGCTTTGCTGGCTCTTGCCTGGTATGCTGCGGGGAATGGCAAGGGTGAAAAAGACATGGTGGTTTTGCCTTATAAAGACTCGTTGCTGCTATTTTCACGCTATCTACAGCAACTTGTGATGGAGTCGTTGGGCAAAGCAAAGGACCTGGACGGTAACACGGTCCATCAAGGCCTTGCGGTTTACGGCAACAAGGGGTCTACCGATCAGCACGCCTTTGTTCAGCAACTACGGGATGGCTTGGCGAATTTTTTTGTGACTTTCATCGAAGTGCTGGAAGACCGGACGGGACCTTCGCTAGAAGTAAAACCCGGGGCTACCAGCGGCGACTTTCTTTCCGGATTTCTACAAGGCACCCGGCACGCGCTTTACGAGAATCTAAGGGATTCGATAACGATCACGATTACACGGGTGGATGCCCGCTCGGTCGGAGCCCTGATCGCCCTTTACGAGCGCGCGGTGGGGTTGTATGCCTCTCTGATCAACATCAATGCCTATCATCAGCCCGGCGTCGAAGCAGGGAAAAAGGCCGCCGAGGCCTTGTTGGGGCTGCAACGGAAAATCCTGACCGTTTTGAAAAACACTGATCAGCCCCTGAAACTAGAAGCCTTGGCACAAAAAGCGGACGCCAGTGACCAGATTGAGGACGTTTACAAAATTGTGCGCCACTTGGGGGCTAATCGCCGTGGTGTCGAGTTGCACGGCGATCTTGCGAAGCCCGGCAGTCTGACTGCCAGTTTTAATCGAGCGGCAAGCGGTTGAAAAGTCGTAATTCGACTTCCGGATATATCAGATTGCTGAGCTGGTCTCGTCAACCCAGGAGTAAAACGCATGACACTGAAAATCTATTTACTTCGTCACGGGGAAACGACATACAGCCAACGCGGCGCTTATTGTGGGGCTCTCGATGCCGAACTGACCCCGGAAGGCAGGCAAATGGCGCAATTTTTTGCCGAGGCCTATCGCTC
>Ga0208625_100042_pt1 | contig 29476 bp, 18 predicted proteins | sample LakWasMeta8_HOW4_2_FD_183858 | JGI IMG/M metagenome (GOLD analysis project Ga0208625, IMG submission 183858) | Freshwater sediment methanotrophic microbial communities from Lake Washington under simulated oxygen tension - Sediment Metagenome... | ecosystem: Environmental > Aquatic > Freshwater >... | reverse complement strand
AGAATCGAAGACGTGATTGCGGCCGATGAAATCTTCACCACCTTGATGGGCGATGTGGTCGAGCCGCGCCGGGACTTTATCGTGAAGAATGCGCTGGATGTGGCGAATTTGGATGTGTGAGGCAGTTGTCGGATGACACAATTAGTGAAAAGTGTGCCAAATTAATGAAAAGTTTGTGTCACAGATAATGAAAAAATCCGGCGGTTCTCCCACCTCATAATTTTGGGTGGGGTCTTAAAAAACCAGGTAAATGTTATTGTTTACCTGGTGTAAGATTTTCGCAGAATCACCTGTTTCTCAAACTTATATGTTTAGTTCGATAAGGATGATCGCTTGGACGCCGCACGAATTACACTCAATCAGCTCGAAAGCCATCTTTGGGAATCCGCAAACATTCTGCGCGGTCCGGTCGATGCCGCCGACTTCAAAACCTACATCTTCCCGCTGTTGTTCTTCAAGCGCATTTGCGATGTTTGGGACGAAGAATACGCGGAGATCGTCACCGAAACCGGCGATTCGGAATTAGCGCTTTTCCCCGAGTCACACCGTTTCCAGATACCTAACGATTGCCACTGGCAGGATGTGCGCGCGGTGCCCGGCAATGTCGGCACCGCATTACAGCGCGCGATGCGGGAAATCGAAAAAGCCAATCCCGAGACCTTATACGGGGTCTTCGGCGATGCCCAATGGACCAACAAAGATCGTCTGTCGGACGCCCTGCTCAAGGATTTGATCGAACACTTTTCCAAACTGCCGCTGGGCAATCACAGCGCGACGTCCGACGTCGTCGGCGATGCCTACGAATATCTGATAAAGAAATTCGCCGATGCGACCAATAAGAAAGCCGGCGAATTCTATACCCCGCGCAGCGTGGTGCGACTGATGATCGACATGCTCGATCCGAAAGAAGGCGAAACGATCTACGACCCGGCCTGCGGCACCGGCGGCATGCTGCTGGCGGCCGTGCAGCACGTCAATGAAAGACATGGCGACGTGAAGCGTCTTTGGGGCAAACTGTTTGGCCAGGAGAAGAATCTGACCACTTCATCTATTGCCCGGATGAACCTGTTTCTGCACGGCATCGAGGATTTTCAAGTCGTGCGCGGCGATACCTTGCGTAACCCGGCATTCTTCGAGGGCGACCAACTGGCAACCTTTGATTGCGTGATCGCCAATCCGCCGTTTTCGTTGGAGAAATGGGGCGAAGAGTTATGGCTTAACGATCCTTTCGGCCGCAATTTTGCCGGCCTGCCGCCCTCCGGCTCGGGCGACTTCGCCTGGGTGCAGCACATGGTTAAATCGATGGCCGAGAGTACGGGCCGCATGGCGGTGGTGTTGCCGCAAGGCGCTCTGTTTCGCAAGGGTGCCGAAGGATCCATCCGGCAAAAGCTGCTTGAGCTGGATTTAATAGAAGCCGTTATCGGATTGGCGCCCAACCTGTTCTACGGCACGGGACTCGCGGCGTGTATTCTGGTGCTGCGGAAAAAGAAACCGGCCGATCGCCGGTATAAAGTCATGATCGCCGATGCTTCGCGCCTGTTCCGCCGTGGGCGCGCACAAAACTTTCTGGAGCCTGAGCATGTGCAAGAAATCCAGCGTTGGTTCGAGAATTACGAAGACGTTCAAGATGCCGTGCGTATCGTGGGACGCGACGAAATCAAGGCCGAGGACTGGACTCTCAACATTTCTCGTTATGTATTGCCGCCTCTGACCGAAGACATTCCGCCATTACCCGAAGCCATAGCGGCTTTCAAGGCAGCATTGGAACGCTGTCGCGAAGCGGAAGAACGCTTGACCAAAGTCATGGCGGAGGGAGGCTGGTTGCAATGAGTCATCGCATCACCCAACAAGCGCTCGAATCCTATCTCTGGGGCGCGGCCGTCCTATTGCGCGGCCTGATCGATGCCGGCGACTACAAGCAGTTCATCTTCCCGCTGCTCTTCTTCAAGCGTATCTCGGATGTCTGGGACGAAGAATACCAAACAGCGCTGGCCGAATCGAGCGGTGACCTATCCTATGCCGAATTTGCCGAAAACCATCGCTTCCAGATTCCAGACGGTGCGCATTGGAATGACGTGCGTCAGGTGCCGAAGAATGTCGGCATGGCGATCCAGACCGCGCTGCGGCAGATCGAAGCGGTCAATCCCAACCTGCTCGCCGGCATCTTCGGCGATGCGCCCTGGACCAACCGCGAACGCCTGCCCGACGAAACCCTGAAGAATCTGATCGAGCATTTCTCAATCCAGACGCTGTCGGTCGCCAACGTGCCCGAGGATGAGCTCGGCAATGCCTATGAGTTCCTGATCAAGAAGTTTGCCGACGATTCCGGCCACACTGCCGCCGAATTCTATACCAACCGTACCGTCGTGCATTTGATGACGCAACTGTTGGCACCGCAGGCTGGCGAATCGATCTACGACCCCACCTGCGGCACTGGCGGCATGCTCATTTCCGCGCTGGCCGAGGTCAAGCGTAGCGGCGGTGAATACCGCACCCTCAAACTGTTCGGCCAGGAACGCAACCTGATCACTTCCGGTATTGCCCGGATGAACTTGTTCCTGCATGGCGTCGAAGACTTTCAAATCGTTCGCGGCGATACGCTGGCCGATCCCAAGCACATCGAAGGCGACCGCCTGCGCCAATTCGACGTGATCCTGGCCAATCCTCCGTACTCGATCAAACAATGGGATCGTACTGCCTTCGAACAAGACAAATGGGGCCGCAATTTTCTCGGCACGCCGCCGCAAGGCCGCGCCGATTACGCTTTTCAGCAACACATCCTGGCCAGCCTGAGCGACAAGGGCCGCTGCGCCATCCTTTGGCCGCATGGCGTTTTGTTTAGAAACGAAGAACAGTCCATGCGCGCCAAGATGGTCGAACAGGATTGGGTGGAAGCAGTCATCGGCCTGGGGCCGAACCTGTTCTACAACTCGCCGATGGAATCCTGCATCGTGGTCTGCAACCGCAACAAACCGGCAGCCCGCAAACACCAAGTGTTGTTTATCGATGCGCTCAACGAAGTCACGCGGGAACGCGCGCAAAGCTTCCTGAAGCCAGAACATCAGCAACGTATTCTCGATGCTTTCCAAGCCTTCGCCGACCAACTGGGTTTTGCCAAAGTGGTCACGCTAGCGGAATTACAGGCCCAAGGCTGTAATCTCTCTATTCCGCTTTATGTCAAACGTCAGACCCTCAATCCCAAAAGTGCCTTGAATAACGAGCAACCTGACAACCTTGCCGAAGCCTGGGACCGTTGGCAAACCAATGGAAGAGAGTTTTGGATGCAAATGGATGCCCTAGTGGAAGGTCTTGATGCGTTGGTGATTAATGAGGATTCAAAATGAAGTTACAAACAATTCGACTCTCAAACTTTCAGTCCTTTGGGCAAGAGCCTACTGAGCTTGATCTTGAAAGCATCACTTACCTAATCGGACCAAATGGATCAGGAAAAACAGCCGCGTTACAGGCCTTGTGTCGGCTCTTCGCCTTTGATCCATCACTGCGCCGCATCCTGCGCTCAGACTTTCATGTCCCATTCAACGAGGAGACACCGCCGGCAGAGCGTCAGCTATGGATCGAGGCCGACTTCCTGTTCCCAGAACTAGCCGAAGACGAGGGCAACAGCACCGTTGCGCCTTTTTTTGGCCACATGCGCCTCGACGAAGTTGATGGCACACCGCGTGTGCGTTTTCGCCTAATTGCCACGATGGGGCAGGACGGAGACATAGAAGAAAGCCTTGAGTATGTAACTGAACTCAATGCTGACGGAACTCCCTTGGTGAAGGCTACGGTCCCTCGGGTTGATAGGAATCACATACACGTCCACTACCTGCCCGCACGCCGTGACCCTGCTGATCACATTGCATATGGAGCGAATGCTTTGCTTGGGCGCATGCTGCGAGCGGTGAACTGGGATGCAGAGCGAAGTGTCATCAAGGGTCTGACCGATCAAATCAGCGACAGCTTGGCGACCAATCCGTCAATCAATGCGCTCAGCGCAAGCTTGAAAACGGCATGGGGCGCTTTACACAAAGGCAGCTTCTTTGCCGATCCGAAGCTCACCTTTGTGGCCTCCGAGATTGAGGCCTTGTTAAGGCATATGTCGGTTTCTTTCTCACCCGGCCACGATGAGAGGTTGGTTGATTTTTCGCGACTGAGCGACGGCCAGAAGTCGATGCTGTACCTGTCGCTCGTGCTGTCCTCGCAAGCCATCGGCCGCGCTGTCCTGGCTGAAGAAGACGATTCTTTCGACGTAGACAAGTTGCGCCCACCCGTGTTTACGGTGGTAGCGGTCGAAGAGCCAGAAAACAGCCTCTCGCCACATTACCTTGGGCGGATCGTCAATGCGCTCAACGAGGTGACCAGCGATGGCGACGCACAAGCGCTGATTGCCACTCACGCGCCGTCCATGCTGCGGCGCGTCGCCCCGGAACGTATCCGCTATCTGCGGCTGACCCAGGAGCGAACATCGCGCGTCACGCATATCCAACTGCCAGATGCCACGGATGATGCTCACAAGTTTGTTCGCGAGGCTGTGCAGGCCTTTCCGGAAGTCTATTTCTCCCGCTTGGTGGTTCTGGGAGAGGGTGACAGTGAAGAAATTGTGCTGCCACGTCTTCTTCAAGCGAAAGGATCGCCGGTTGATGAGTCAGCGGTCTCGATAGCGCCCTTAGGCGGGCGTCACGTCAATCACTTCTGGCGCCTACTTTCTGCCCTGCAGATTCCCTATCTGACACTGCTTGATCTTGATGTCGCGCGTTACCAGGCCGGATGGGGGCGAATCAAGTACGTCAATGACCAATTGGCAATGTACGAGCCCAGTAAGGTACTCCCTGCAAGTCATGGTATTCCCAAATGGAATGATGCAACTCAAAAAATCCGGGCTTATGGGCATTACGCCACTCTGCTCGAAGAGAGGGGTGTGTATTTCTCGTTCCCTATGGACCTGGATTTTTCGATGCTGCTCTCCTACCCGGATGCCTATGGTGTAGAGAAAGAAAAGCCCGACGAATCAACGATCAAGGCCGTCCTCGGAAAAAGCCATCACGACGCAAGCCAATACAACGAGGACGAACAGCAACTGTTCGGCACGTACCACAGCAACTTCAAGCTAGGCAGCAAGCCGGCAGCACATATTGATGCGCTCGCCAAGCTCAGCGATGCGGACCTGCTTGAGAAAATGCCTGAATCACTCGGAAGATTGGCTGATGCCGTAATCTCCAAGCTCGCGGAGTTGCCGGAGTGATAGCTGTCGATGCTTGGCAGCCTGCAGATGGGCTGACCCTTGAACCCAACGCCTTACTTGCTGCCAAGGAGCAGATACGCAGCCTTGCGCTGACAGCAGGCCCTGGTGCCGGCAAGACTGAAATGCTGGCGCAGCGGGCAGACTTTCTGCTGCGCACGGGCACCTGTCGCTACCCCAAACGGATTCTGGCCATCTCGTTCAAGGTCGATGCCAGCAGCAATTTGAAAGAGCGGGTAAAGCGACGCTGTGGATCAGAGCTGGCCGCGCGGTTTGACAGCTACACCTTCCACGCATTTGCCAAGCGCATCATCGACCGCTTCCGACCCGTGCTAACGGGTGAGTATGCGCTGGATGTTGGGTACAAAATCGTTGAAAGAAAACTAGGTCCATCACGCAGAGAAATCGAGTTTGCCGACTTGGTGCCACTGGCTATCCAGATTCTGCACAAGTCAGCAATGGCGCGGAACGCTATCCGCCAAACCTACAGCGATGTTTTCCTAGACGAATTCCAGGACTGCACCAACCTGCAGTACGAGCTGCTCAAGCTCGCCTTTCGAGGAACGAGCATTCGCCTGACCGCCGTGGGTGACACAAAGCAGAAGATCATGGGTTGGGCGGGGGCGTTGGACGGTATCTTCCAGACCTTCGCTGCCGATTTTGTGGCCACACCGCTCAACATGTACCGCAACTTTCGTTCGAAGCCGAGACTGCTGCGCCTGCAGAACGAAATCATCCGCAAGCTTGATCCTGCGTCTGTCATGCCTGATGAGCAACTTGCTGGCGATGAAGGAGAGGTATTCGCTTGGCGCTTCGAAGACAGCTGTAAGGAAGCTGAATATCTCGCGGACTTGATTGATGGTTGGATAAAGACCGAACAGCTACCTCCTGCTGAAATTGCGATCCTTATTCGCAATCAGCTCGACCTATACGCCGACCATCTCATGGCGGCACTGGAGACACGCGGCATCCCTTTCCGCAACGAGCAGCAGATGCAGGACATCACGGTCGAGCCCGCCGCACGCTTGATTGTGGACTATCTGTCTTGCCTCTACGGCAAGCGCGAGCCCAAGGCCTGGATTCGGCTCATGAATCAGCTGATCCCCTTTGCAGATGAGGATATTCAGTCCAATGCACGCAACGATCTTGACCGACTCATCAAGCAACAACGGAAAGAAACTGTCATCGCCGAGCTGGTGGCAGAGCCGTTTTCAGGCTGGTGGGAGTTTGTTCGAGCGTTTTTGAAGCAAGTCAGACTCGAAACTCTTGTAGCGCTTTCGCCGGACTATGAGGCTCATGATCGCCTCAAAGAGATCGTTCGAAGCACCAGAACGCGCATTGAAGAATTGCTCACGCTGGAACCTGATTTGCCTAAAGCCCTTGAACGGTTTTCAGATGACCAAGCAGTACGCATCTTGACCATCCATAAGAGTAAGGGTCTTGAGTTCGATTCGGTGATCATCATGGCCGTCGAAAACGAGATTTTCTTTGGCAACCAAGATGAAAACCGCTGCGCCTATTTTGTCGGGATTTCTCGCGCCAAGAGGCGACTGGTTCTTACCCATGCAGATCAACGAGAACGCCCTGTCGGCGCAAACAACTGGCGACTTAATCGCACTCTCCAAGCAGAATATTTGGGCTATGCAATACCATTTGTGAGTCAACAATAATGAATAACAAGGCTTTGAAACCCGGCTGGAGGCGGGTGAAATTCGGTGACGTGGTGCGCCTCTCGAAAGCCCGCAGCCAAGATCCGCTAGCAGATGGCATTGAACGTTATGTCGGTCTGGAACACCTCGAACCAGGTGACTTGCGCATCCGCAGTTGGGGTAATGTGGCGGATGGTACGACCTTTACCAGCGTGTTTAAGCCGGGACAGGTGTTGTTCGGCAAGCGGCGAGCCTATCAACGCAAGGTCGCGGTAGCTGATTTTTCCGGGGTTTGTTCCGGCGACATCTATGTGCTGGAAAGCCGGGATGCCAATGTGCTGTTGCCAGACCTGTTGCCGTTTATCTGCCAGACCGATGCCTTTTTCGAACATGCGATCGGTACGTCGGCGGGAAGTTTGAGCCCGCGCACAAATTGGACGAGTCTGGCGGATTTTGAATTTGTGCTGCCGCCGATGGAGAAGCAGCGACGGATTGTCGACGTTCTTATCTCGGCTGATGAAGCGGTTTGCGCTCTGGAAGATGCTCAGGCAAAGCATAACCAACTGGTTGAATCATTTATTCAAGGCGAATTTGTTCGTTTCGATGCTGACTGCGAACACATAGCTTCAAGAAAATTGATGGAGAAGATTACCGTCGGCATCGTTGTGAAGCCAGCTGATCTTTACGTTGATGCAGGGAAAGGTATTCTTGCACTACGATCACTTAACGTTTTTCCAGGGCGTTTCGTCCTTAATGAGACTGTGGAAATTAGCAGCCAAGGACATAAAGCCCATGGAAAGTCAGCACTAAATGCTGGTGACATAGTGGTTGTAAGAACCGGGCGGCCGGGTGATGCGGCAGTAGTTCCTCCAGAGTTAGACGGGATGAACTGTATTGATCTTATTGTTGCCAAGCCAGGTAATCAGGTCGATGCACAATTTGTCGTTACCTTTTTGAATTCTCAATTCGGCCGAAGAATATTTTCATCAGGCACGACAGGAACAGCTCAGCAGCATTTCAACGTAGGTGAGTTTTCCAAGCTGAAATTGCCAGTGCCAAAGGTGTCATTGCAGCGCGAATTTATTACCAGACTGGATAACGTCCGTGATCCCGGAAAAATATTGAATGCACGATTGATAGATGCACGAAAGATTAGAGCATCACTCTTAAATGAGACAATAGGAAGTTACTGATGGCTTTTACAGAATCCAACACCGTCGAAGCCTATCTCTACGATCTGCTTTCAGGACCAATCAAATCCGTTCCGACCAACGCCGCCAAAGAACCTCAAACCGCCTATGGCCGCGCCTCCAAAGGTCTAGGCTGGCAACGCATCGCCAGCACCGACATTCCCCGCCAACCTCAGGAACAGAAAGTGCTGGTCGAACCTTGGCTGCGCGAAGCACTGATTCGCCTCAATCCTGAAATCGCCGCTCAGCCCGACCGCGCCGACGAGGTGTTGTATAAACTACGAGCGATCATCCTCTCGGTCCGTTCCGATGGCCTGATTCGGGCCAACGAGGAAATGACCGCCCTGGCTGCGCGGCGAGCGCTCCATGCCGTTCGGCCACAACAACGAGCATGTGCCGGTGCGGCTGATCGACTTCGACGATCTCGATCAAAACCAGTATATCGCCGCTCAACAATTTACCTATCGCGCCGGCAGTGCCGAACGGCGCGCCGATTTGATGTTGCTGGTCAACGGCCTGCCGCTGGTGTTGATCGAAGCCAAAACCCCGACTCGCGCGGCGGTCAGTTGGGTCGATGGGGCTGTGCAGGTGCATGACGACTACGAGAAGTTTGTGCCGGAGCTGTTTGTCTGCAATGTGTTCTCGGTCGCCACTGAAGGCAAGGCCTATCACTACGGTTCCATCGGTTTGCCGATCAAGGACTGGGGGCCGTGGCATCTGGATGAGGACGAAGGCGATGCCCGTCACCATCCGTTAAAGACCTTACAGAAAGCCGCCGAAAGCATGTTGCGGCCGCATGTGGTATTGGACATTCTCGCCAGCTTTACCTTGTTCGCCACCGACAAGAAGAAACGCCGTATCAAGATCATCTGCCGTTATCAACAATACGAAGCGACCAACAAGATCGTCGAGCGGGTGCTGGCCGGCCATCCGAAAAAGGGCCTGATCTGGCATTTTCAAGGTTCCGGCAAATCGTTGTTGATGGTGTTTGCCGCGCAGAAATTGCGACTGCATCCGCATTTGAAAAATCCGACCGTGTTGATAGTGGTGGACCGCATCGATCTGGATACCCAGATCACCGGCACCTTTACCGGCGCCGATATTCCGAACCTGGAAAAAGCCGAGACGAGGGACAAACTGCAACAACTGCTGTCCCAAGACGTGCGCAAGATCATCATCACCACGATTTTCAAGTTCGGCGAGGCGGACGGCGTTTTGAACGAACGCAGCAACATCATTGTGCTGGTCGACGAAGCGCACCGCACGCAAGAAGGCGACTTGGGCCGCAAGATGCGCGATGCGCTGCCGAATGCGTTTTTGTTCGGCCTGACCGGCACGCCGATCAACCGTTTCGACCGCAACACCTTTTATGCCTTTGGCGCCGAGGAAGATGACAAGGGCTATTTGAGCCGCTACGGTTTTGAAGAATCCATTCGTGACGGCGCCACGCTAAAGCTGCACTTCGAGCCGCGTCTGCTGGAATTGCACATCGACAAACCGGCGATTGACGCTGCTTTCAAGGAAATGACCGGTGCGCTGTCCGACCTGGACCGCGACAACCTCGGCAAGACCGCCGCCAAGATGGCGGTGTTGGTGAAAACCCCGGAACGCATTCGCCGGGTGGCCGAAGACATCGTTCAACATTTCCAGAGCAAGGTCGAGCCCAATGGTTTCAAGGGCCAGATCGTCACCTTCGACCGCGAATCTTGTCTGCTTTACAAACAGGCGCTGGATAAGTTGCTGCCGCCGGAAGCATCAGAGGTCGTGATGACGGTCAACGGCAACGAAACCGAATACAAGCCCTTCGCCCGCAGCAAGGATGAAGAGGAACGTTTACTGGATCGTTTCCGCGACCCAAACGACCCACTGAAACTGCTGATGGTCACCGCCAAACTACTGACCGGCTTCGATGCGCCCATCTTGCAAGTCATGTATCTGGATAAGCCGCTACGCGACCATACCCTGCTGCAAGCCATCTGCCGGGTGAACAGAACTTTTTCCGAATTGAAAACCCACGGTTTGATCGTCGATTACCTGGGGATTTTCGATGATGTGGCTAAAGCGCTGGAGTTTGACGATAAAAGCATGCTGGCGGTGGTGTCGAATATCCAGGAATTGAAAGACCAGTTTCCAGAGACGATGCAGAAATGTCTGGCGTTTTTTGCCGGTGTCGATCGCACCGTTGAAGGTTACGAAGGTTTGATCGCCGCCCAGCAATGCCTGCCCAACAACGAAGTGCGCGACAATTTCGCCGCCGAATACAGTTTGCTCGGCAAACTCTGGGAGGCCATTTCGCCCGATACCTTCCTGGGCCAATTCGAGAAGGACTACAAATGGCTGTCACAGGTGTACCAGTCGGTACAACCGTCCAGCGGCCACGGCAAGCTGATTTGGCATTCGCTCGGCGCCAAAACCATCGAACTAATTCATCAGAATGTGCATGTCGATGCGGTGCGCGACGATCTGGATACCTTGGTGTTGGATGCCGATTTACTGGAAGCGGTGCTATCCAATCCCGATCCGAAAAAGCTCAAGCAAATCGAAATCAAGGTCGCGCGGCGCTTGCGCAATCACCTCGGCAATCCAAAATTCAAGGAACTGTCCGAACGGCTGGATGCGTTACGCGACCGTTTTGAAAACGGCGTGCTGAACAGCGTCGAGTTTTTGAAGCAACTTTTGCAAATAGCCAAGGAAGTCTTGCAGGCCGAGAAAGAAACGCCGCCGGAAGAAGATGAAGATCGCGGTAAATCGGCACTGACCGAGTTATTCAACGAAGTGAAAACCGCCGACACACCGATCATCGTCGAGCGCGTGGTGGCGGACATCGACGAAATCGTCCGGCTTGTACGCTTCCCCGGTTGGCAAAATACGCTGGCCGGCGAGCGGGAAGTCAAGAAAGCGTTACGCAAATCCTTGTTCAAGTACAAACTGCATGCTGACGAGGAGTTGTTCGAGAAGGCGTATAGTTATATTCGGCAGTATTACTGAGTACTTTCCGATCTAATCGAAGTTGATCCTTAGGTCGTATTTATCCCTTTTGAAATTTCAACATCTCCGCCGGGGAGACCGATAACGCATCCGCCAACTTGCAGATATTCAGCAAGGCAATGTTTCGCTTCCCTCGCTCTACTCCGCCCAAATAATTTCGAGCCATGCCGCATTCAAGGGCTAATTGTTTGTTAAACGGCGCAGAACTTTTTTCAGAAATCAGCGCCAGGTTATATTTTGTAAGTATTGGATATAAAATAAATAGTCAAGACAACTTGAAAAAGTTTGACCCTCATTTTGAGCAAAAATTGGAAAATTTTCCACGCCGGTTAACACTTGTCATGTTTTGAAGCCAAACCACCCGCCCCCTATATCTCCTGCTACTGGATATTTCGTATTTGTCTTTGCAGGAAATCGACCTCCACAATCTTGGATAGATTGTAGATACGTTGCTAAAAATTAAACCTTCCTCCCCTTTAGCTTATCAGCCGCAGTAAATCAGGCTCGCGGCCAGATATGCAATTTCCATTATCAGTTCAAACCTCTTTTTCTAAGAACAGGAACGCCACCACAGATTGAAGCTTGGCCTGTCGGTAGATATAGGGGGCGGATCAGGAATTGCTCTGATAGCAGGATTGCAATTACAGCGCGATCGAGCTTCTAAGTGTCTACTATCGTTCCGCCAAAGTGAAATTTGCCGAAGTTTTCCGCATATCCAGTGTCTTCTATATCAGTAGCAGGGATTATCGTTTGCCTGTCAAGCGAAAATGCTTGACATAAATTATTGATATTTAAAATAAATTTACATGGTTGCATGATAGGAGTAACCTCTAACTTATCTTAGATACGCTACCGGTTATAAACCAACCATGAATCCATTTGCTTGTCTTCTGCACTCGATTCGTATGAGAAGAGGTATTCGCCAAACCGAATTAGCAGAATTGATTGGGTACGAGCAGACTTATATCTCAGCACTCGAGGTAGGCAAGAAAGGCCCACCGACACCGGAGTTCGTTGAAAAATTGATTAGGGCTTTGGATTTTTCAGCAGAAGAACGTGAACAGCTATGGAATGCGGCAGAGGCCTCGAAACGGAAGTTAGTCATTGACAGTGACATGCCACAGGATATTTTTTGGATGCTGAAAGAGCTACGTGACCGTGTCTCCGACTTAACACCGGCGGAAATACAAATGATTCGCCAAATCCTAAAATTCAAAGAATCATTTAGCGAAGAATACGCTGAGCCAGTTTATCGACTCAAAAGACGTAAAAAAGAGGGGGTTCAAATGTAAAAACGGGACAAACCTTACGGCTTGCCCCGCTTGATAGGATGCCGAACGACACTCCTTGGTTGCACTTGCAGTATCGTCACTATTCCCTCCAGCGTCAAGCCTTCCAACAAACCTTATCTGCATAACATCGTGTTTTATCACTCGGTGTAGACGTTATTACGTCTAAAAGCAGAGATATTCAGCCAGTGCAGTGGCATTGGAGGGCAGCGTTTTGCCTCTTCTCCACTGCAGGAGGAGAACTGTTATGTCAAAAAATCTTTGGCAGGGAACGTGGCGAGGCCGGCAACCGGCTGGTGACAAACATAAAGGTGCCCGAAAGGTCATTTCCCCATCGGGCGGTATCGTTCGTGGCAAGTTTCCGAGCCGCAAGAATGGACGCATGGTCCACCATGAGGGATTACTTGAACTCGAAGCTATTTATCTGTTCGAGGCATCCCCCAACATTGTCCGATACCGTGAACAACCAATAACCCTTCATTATTCCGACGGCGCCAAGCTACGCCGATATACCCCCGATTTCGAGTTGGTGTTGGCAACCGGCGAAATCGTCTTCATTGAGGTCAAGCCGGTCAGTAGCCTCCAGCACGTCAAGGTGCAGCATAAGCTAGATTGCGTGGCTGAGCATTTGCGCCGCTCGGAAAAAACTTACGTTATTTTGACCGATAAAGTCATTCGCCAGGAGCCTCGCTTATCCAATTTACGCTGGATATATCATCAGTGTCACCGAATTCCCCCTTCACCCGACGCCATGACGATTGTCATCCATAAGTTCCGCCATCGCCTTCCTCTATCGCTTGTCGCCGCGACCACAGTGCTTACGACCGGGAGCGTTGATCTCTACAGCCTGTTATTGGCAGGCCATCTGCGCTGTTCCTTGGATCAGCCTATTTCTCAAGAAACCCTAATCGAATTGAATATGGAGGCAGACAATGGCTGGTTTTGCATTGCACAAGAACAGGGTTTTTGATTGGGATGCTACCGCATATCGTATTGATCGTATCCAACCCAATGGTGATTTGCTGCTGGAACGCATGAATGACGGCCATTTTTCGGTGATCAGTCGTGAGCAACTGCTCGCTGAGTATGGGGCAGGCAAAATTTCCGCGAAGACTGTTGATGCTGCTTCTGCTACTACCTCGTTAGTACCTTCATTTTCACGACCGCTCGATGAACTATCCGAAGGAGTCAGAAACGCCTTGAAGCGTCGTAAACATTATCTCGAACGGATTCTCGATCATGGCGTTCCGATCTTTACATCGGAATATTTGAAGCCGTTGATTGAGCAGGCCGCTGCGGAAGTTGGAGATTTAGCCCCGCCAGGCGTGATTACCGTATATCGTTGGTATCGCCGATTTAAATCAGTTAATGACTCGCGAGCGATCATTCCGAGGATAGATCTTCGTGGTCCCAAAGCATTGCGGCAAAATGATCGTACTCTCCAGTTGGTCGCAGAAGCTTTGGAGGAGGCTTTTAAGGCCTCACCGCAGGCCACCTGTCGTAACGTATATACGCGCTTGCTTGGCAAAATCGACATTGAGAATCAACGCTCTCTCGGAGGTGAGCCTATCAAACCGCCATCTTTACGCACCTTGTACCGTTTGGTTGAGCGTGCTGAGGCATACGAACTCGTGGTCTTAAAGGAAGGTAAGGCGGCTGCCGATAGGCGTTTTAGGATCGGCAAAGCCGGTGTAAAAACTTCTCGTATCCTGGAGCGGGTTGAAATTGATCATACACCGCTCGATCTATTTCTAATTGACGAAAAAACTTGGCTACCTCTGGGTAGGCCAACGTTAACCGTGATTATCGACCACTATAGCCGGATGTTGCTGGGCTACTATTTGAGTTTCGATAGCCCTTCGACTGCGGCGGTAATGGGAGCATTACGGCATGCCATTCTGCCCAAAAAATTGGCTGATGGTGTCATAGCAAACCTAAAAATCACCAACACCTGGCCTTGTTACGGTTTGCCTGAAGTCATGGTGGTCGATAATGGCTTGGAGTTCCATAGCAACGACCTGGAAAGCGTGGCTTACGATTTAGGCATCCGCATTCAATATTGTCCCAAGCATGCGCCGCGTTTCAAAGGAGTGGTAGAGCGCTATCTCAAAACGATTAATTACTTCTTTGCTCATCAGCTGCCTGGTACCAGTTTCGCCAAGTTTTACCTGCGCGGCGATTACGATCCACAAAAAGCGGCGTTGTTAACCTTTACCGAATTTAAGCAAATCTTTGAAAAGTGGGTGGTCGATATTTATGCCCAGGACGAACATCGAGGACTCGGTAAAACTACGCCATGGACTCGTTGGCAGGAAAGCATTGCGCATTATGAACCGGTATTGCCTGATGATCTGTGTACTCTGCAGCGCCGAATTGGGTTAGTTGAAGAACGCTCACTGCGCCGAGATGGCATTTTTCTGCGTGGCATCCGCTACAGTGGCGATGAACTCGGTCCCATACTTCGGGGATTTGGTGAGGGGGTGAAAGTTCGGTTGGTCTACGACCCGGAAGACTTGGGTGAAATCCAGGTCTGGGGTCCCAATGATGCCGAGCCGGTTGCCGTAAAGGCAGTCGATTATGAGTTTGCCCATGGACTCACTGTCAAACAAAACGAATTTATTCGTCAATATCTGCGAGAGCAAGGTGCGGTAGTTATCGATAAAGTTGTGCTTGAACGGGCTCGATATGAATTATCGCAAGCCGTTGAAGCATTGATGACTAACCGCAAACATACGGCTAGACGCCGTAGTGCGGCGTTACGCGGGATCAGCAGCAATAAACCCAGCGGATCGGAGCCATCAACCGTCGCTAATCAGGCTTCAGCCGAGGTAATCAAGCCCACCAAATCAACGCCGTCCTCCGATGTTGACCAGAATGCGGAGATGAAGTCAGAGGACATCATCAAGTCGTTCCAAATTAAGCGGCCGAAGGATAATTGGCATGAATTTTAAGGAGATTTTCGACGCATTGCAGCGTTTCGATGAAGAGTACATTCCCTTCCCGCCTTTTGTCGTTGCAGTCGATGCCGTCAAAGCAAACATCGCGCTGTTTCGAGAGACGGGTATTGCACATCATCTGCTTTTACTGGGAGAAAGTGGCACTGGTAAAAGCAGTCTCTGCCGGTGGGTTGAACAACAATATCCTCGCTTCAAGTTGCCAGATCGGGATGTTACGCCGGTATTGATTGTATCGGTACCACCGGCGGCCACCATTGCCAGTATGGCGTCCGCGCTGCTCCAGAAATTGGGTGATCCGGCGGCGGCTTCAGGCACTGTCTCGGCAAAAACAGCTCGGGTAATTACGTTATGCCGCGCTTGTCGGGTTGAAATGATTTTGTTCGATGAAGCTCAGCATATCCATGATCGGGGAAAATCCGCCACGCATTATTTGGTGGGTGACTGGCTTAAATCATTGATAGACCAAACTGGGGTGCCCACGGTATTTCTGGGACTGCCTCGTCTGGAAAAACTGTTACAGGTTAACGAGCAATTACGCCGGCGTTTTTCCCGACGTATTCGTCTGGCCTTGGGGCAAAGCGATAAGGACTCCATCCACGCCGAATGTTTGCAGCTGTTCCGCTCATTAGGCTCTTGCTTACCGCTTCCGTTGTTATGTGGCGCCTATGGCTGGGACGAACTGGGTATGCGCCTTTATTACGCCAGTGACGGCCGTGTGGCCTATATCAAAAAGCTGTTAGCCACATCGTTGAGACTCGCGCTGGAAACAGAAATAGACGAGATTGGACCTCCCCTATTGGAGCAGGCCTTTACCGAGGAAATATGGTGGGAGGGTGTGGGCAAGCTAAACCCATTCAATCCTGGATTTGGGTTTCGCCGTCTGGATCGAGGAAACGAGCCGTTTGAGTGCGGCAGTTTTGGCAATAGTCGCAGACCAGGTCTGGAGCCGGTATGCTGATTCCGCATAGCCAGTATCCGGTGCGCCGAACAATGGAGAAAGGTGAAAGTTTGGCTGGTTATCTATATCGTTTCCACGGTTCCAATGGGCATCGAATAGCCCGCCGCTTAGAGCATACCTTAGGAGTTTTGTATCGCGGAACGGCGATTGATGGTACACAAGCGGCTTTTGATGCCTTACAGACGTTGCTGGGAACTTCAACCGAACTCGATCGGACCTGGTGGTTACGCAAACGGCGTTTGCCAAAATTTTCGAATGGGTATGAGAATACCAGACCGGGATTAGATATTGCCCCAGTACGTTTTTGTGTTCTCTGCCTGACTGAATGCGGTTTTCATTTTGCCTTATGGGAATTACCGCAGATTGCGGCATGCCCCATTCATCAGATCGAGTTGTATGAACGTTGTGTTCTTTGCGCCAAAACTTTTTCTTGGTCCGATTTAATGCCGGATTGGTTTTGTGCCTGTGGTCAGTCGATTACGAATGCACCCATCAGACTTGCTAGTTCCAATCAGTTGTCATTTGCGCAGCTCTTAGCGGGATCGGATGATATTGACCTACCCAGCCGCTTTAACAACTGTGCTGAACAGTCAAATTCTCAAGGTTACAAGCTCAGCGAGGTTTATTCAGGCCTCGAGTGGGGCAGTCGTTTGCGTAACGGTTTATGTCGGAACAGTCGCCAATCCAGTAAGCCGAATCAGACCTGGCGGAATTACAGACCTTACTGGTCTGACGAATGGGTTGCCGTGTTACTAATGGCGTCGCCTGACGAATTGAAACATCGGATACTGAGAATACTTGTCAGGCGATTCAGAGGGAATAAAGACTTGCTCTGTTCGGTGGTGAAGTTAGATTGGTTGTACCGCATGATGCTGTTTGTTTTCACCGGTAACTACGGATTCTTCCAGAAGAAAATTCAGGTGGCAGTGGCGCTAATGTTGGCTGAATACCAACTGGAATTACCGATTTCGTCGACAGTGTTTTATAACCCTTGCATTTCGCCTACACGACGTAGCGAAAACCAAACACGGTTGACGCACTGGTGGGCAAATATGTCCAAACACATTGGCAAACTCGAACCTGAAATTCTTCGCCATCAGCAAACCAAGATGACTCCGCCCATCAAATACGGTAAACGAGAGTATGAATTGGAATTGTTAGACATCCTTAATCGCCTGTCGAGTGCGGCATTCGAGCAAGCTGATTTGGAGGATTTTCGAGCGCTTAGCTATTGGTGGCGGATACCGAAAGAATTGCGTGAGCTAGGCGATCCTAGCGATGTTTTACCAAAGCTGGGATTGCACCTTACGGTAATACCCGATTATGAGCTGTACTTCGTTGGCTCCTTGGTTCGACTGGCATGGCCGAGAAAAACAGCATGATTGCCGCGAATGACAATTGTGTTTTACCCCTGCGTCCGCGCCCGATCGCGGGAGAGGCTACTCTGGGTTTTTTGATGCGCGTTGCACGAGCGAACGGCTATGAAACGCTACGGCAGTTGGGCAACACATTTCGAAACTTTGACGAACTATGCCAAGCCCTTGACTTATCAGTTGAAGAAAGACAGGCGTTGTACGGGCCACATCCGAGTTTTTGGGGACCAAGCGCGTTGTCGAATGGTCTGACTGCCGCCGATTTTAACCATACTCAAATGCGCTGGTGTCCACTCTGTCTTCGCGAGTCGGTATATCTGCGCGGGCCATGGCTGCTGAAAATCAGCTGCGTTTGCAACCGGCATTCAATCCGGTTATATGAGCGATGCCCCAGTTGCGGCAGTACTCAGCGGTTAGAACGGGTTAACCTTGAGCAATGCGCTTGTGGGGCGTGGCTTGCCGCTACCAGAGGTGTAGATCGGATCGGTGAACCATTGGTTTCCTTCAGCCGTGCGGTCGAGGCGGCAATAGCTGACAAGTCGGCATTGGCGGGTTTTCCTGCCATGTCACTGCCGGAATGGATTAGATTGATTGGTTATCTGGGGCAATACTCGGAAACCTTTCAACCCGCCAAACCGGGTAAGATTGCGAATTTACATCAACTGAATACTGCAACCACGTTGATGCTACAAGTTGGTCGGCTATTGGATGGCTGGCCTGAAAACTTTCACGTCCTGTTGACGACCATACAGCGGCAGGCAGATAGTCAATCCAGTATTCGCAGGACTTTCGGGTCGCTCTATCGGGCGCTATACACGGACTTGTCAGGAGAATGTTTTCAATTTCTGCGCGACGAATTCGAACGCTATTTGCTCAAGCATTGGTCGGGCGTGGTGAGTAAACGTCATCGGGCATTTAAGCCGGAGACGGTGGCCAGACATCCCAGAGTAACCTTGAAACAGGCGGCGAAAAAAGCCGGGGTTGCACCGTCAACCGTTCGCCATTTTGTTCGGGCGGAAGTGATTGCCGGGAATCAGATTGAATTGCCATCCGGTCGCAAGCTGCGCTCAATCGATGAACAAAGCCTTAAGCAAATCGCGGTTCTTGCCAAGGGATGCGTTACGCTTGGGGAAGCGGCTAAAGAGCTGGCACTGCCTGAACGTCGGGTTAGGGAGTTAATTTCGGCGGGCATCTTAAAGCCGCTAGTTTCAAGAACAAACGGTAATGCCGCCACTTGGCTGATCCCCAGGCAACAGGTTCAAAGACTGTTTTTCGCCGGTACCGAAGCGAGTCATTTGCCACCGACGACAATAAGTGTGAGACACATCCTCAAGCATTGGCATCTACGTGACGGCGAATTCATCATGCTGATTCGGGCGATTTTAGAATGCCATATACAGCCCGTGGGTAATCCGACAGAACCCGCACCATTGGGAAATATTTTGCTTGCCGAGCAACAGACTCGGCAATGGCGGGTGGAAAAACGTTGTGAAGGCAGGGTTAGCCTCTCGGTGGACGAGGCAGCGCAATGGCTTGGTCTGAAACAACAGGTGGCTTACGATTTGGTGAAGCAGGGGTTATTGGTAACTACAAAAGATAAGCTTCCAGGTCGGCGGGTACCGCTGGCCAGTCTCGAGGATTTTCAAGCGGCCTATGTCTCGCTAGCTGAATATGCGGAGTCATTAAAACGGGCTCCGCGATGGTTATTACAAACGCTATCTGTGCGGCCTGTTGCTGGGCCAACGATAGATGGTAGCCGCCAGTATTTTTTTCGGCGGTCTGACCTATACTCGGAAGCACATAATGATAAAGCCGGACTCAACTACAGTAAATGAGCACGGCTAGGGTTTGTTGACCGGCAAAAACCGACCCCTATGTGTAGTTCCAAACTATGTGTAGCTTGTAAATCCTAATTGTCTGAGAGACAGAGCCCGACTGGGTTAAGGAACAAGAGGACTTGCCCGTAGCTTGACATAGTTTTGCGAGTGTCATGAAGTGAAAATTCGCTCACCTCAGCAGACTTGCATGAATGCTGGCTACCACTCAAGCTGTTAGTTCCTTAAAAGTCAATTTGGCACTCCCGCATCATATATAGAGCCCGACTTGGCGATGAAAATAAGGTTCTGGCCCGACTTCATGAGCCAAGAAACAACCATGTACCGCTATCATCCGACAGATGATGTATTAAAACAATTTCACCAAGCATTGAAATTATGTGTAGTTGCGTTTGGCTCCAAGCTGCGCCGTTCAAAGGCCAATCCAAACCATCTACGCATAGTTGAGAACTACACATAGTGGCCGCTATGTTAAGCTCAACATAGCGGCCCTTAGCGGTCAGTGGCAAAGCATTATTCAGCCTCGATTATAAGATGTTGAAGCCAGTCATCAGATGTATAAAGTTGAACACCTTCAAACCACATCAGCCCCACATCCATCCATTCTAAGAATAACACACAGTCTTCATCGGGACGTTCGGGTAGTAAGATGGCTAAATGCGGTGATATATTACCTTTTAATTTAAACCAATAATTAAATAATTGGCCAACAGCCATTCGTATATTTGCTATTTCAATTGAACTTTTTACCTCAATTAAGAGGTCATTATTTTCTATATAATTTTTAACCAATACATCAAACATACAAGATTTATCGCAACCTTCCAGTAATGTATAATCAGACATAGCGCATTTCAATTTATTTGTTAGCTGATTATGTATTCTTCGCTGCTTTATAGTTCCAGCTATACGAATGGCCTCAATATCACTTTCATCCTTTATTGGTAACTCACTTTCATCATTAATTTTTTTGTCTTGAAGCAGTCCTTTGGTAGCCTTTTTATCTTTGGTTGTTATGAAGTCCGGCAAATCACGACCAACCTGATCAAGGTCGGCAGCATCTACTATACCTCCTGTACCGTAAAGATTTACCATTGATGAATATTGAGTGACTAAGTCGCTGTCTTGTACTTCTAATGCCCTCAATAAGCTTTTAACTCCTTCATTTCCGTTAATAAGTGGAAATTTAATTTCGCTATCTAACATGAAGAATGTCGGGGTTAAAAAATATTCTGGCTTCATTAGCTGGTCTGGGTGATTAGCTTTTGGAATACCCGGTAACGCAGCAATCGAATACACCAAACTCTCTCTATCTTTATCCGTTTCTGCATTGAAAGCAGCCTTGTACATAGGTAAGATCGTTGCGATGTTCGCTTCTAGCCAATTTAAAACACTATTCCTATATGCTTTATAAAAATTGGTGAATCCAGTATGTTGCTGAAAAAGTTGAACACTAGAAGTATTGTTAAGAATTGTTGCTATATCCTCAGAAATTTCTTCAAGCGAAAAAGATTGGAAATCTTTATTAAAAATATCTTCCAAGGCTGGGATTTTAGTGCTTCTAATATAGCTTGCATTTTCACCCTCAAAACTATTTGTTATCCATGAAAGTTTAGATAATCCATAAAGTTGCTTTGGCGTAATGTTAGATTGTTCAAATAAATACTTCGCAACTATGCGTGCTAAATAGTTAGATTGTCTTTGCCTATTTGCCCAGTTTACAGACATAAATGATACCTCGAAGAAAAGAGCGACAATAATACATTAGCTTTAGAGAAATACTGTACTCTTTTGCAATTATTCACAGGCTGCTTTTGGCCGTTTGCGTTAAAAAGTCCGTTTAGGTATGCAGGGAGAATAGGTTGCTGGTCTGAGTAGGTTTTGAGGTGGCAACAATTAAACGGATAAAAAATAACTTAAAAATTTGACACGAATAGATTTGGCAATTTATCAGCATTGCTCACTAGTAGTTGATATTCAGGTGGAAGTTGGCTGATGGGATCTATTGCTAAGCGAAGATCTTGAATGACATAGCTAGCTAGGCATTGTCTTACACCTAGCCGTTTGGCTGTAGTCCCCGGAAAATACTCTGCCGCAATCATTTCCTGCTGTTCTGCTGACAAATCAGGATGAGCTACGATTACGAGTTCTAATATTTGATTCCACTCTACGTCATCAATTTTTGTATAGGGTGCAGGCGTATCAACTGGTTCGATTGACGTTATGCGCCCAAGAGTGAAATCGCGGAAGGATTTTCTCTCTTCGCACCACGCTCGCATGTGCCAGCGCCTTGGGGCACGGACGATACTATGGGGAAACACTATACTTTCTCGCCCGGATGGTGAGGTCATAGACCGATAGACAATTTTTATACCCCTGCCGGTTTTTGCTGCCGAGAAAGACGCAGAAAAAATCGCTAAGTGAATCGGTGACAAATCCACACGGGCATCTTCTATTTGCTCAATTAAAGCTTTGTCATCATGGTGGGAAATTACCCGCAAATATTCATCAGGGGAATATCTGTTGTTTGATCGTCCTATGAATTCCAGTGGAGCGTGGGCTGATGCTCTGCGGGCACGATCTCCCATTCTTGTTGTTAACTCTCCCATCAAGCGACTAGCCCATACTGTTTTAACGTCCAACAGCTGGCGAATTCGCTCGTTATCAATCGATCCTTCCCAGGTAAGTATTGTTTCGAGATCAGTTAAGTGAGACACAGGCTAGGTTTCATAAAATAGTTCAGGATTGAAGTCTAACACTAATTTAGCTCTAAAGCTAAATTAGCTTGAAATATAAATTATCCTGTTGTATAAATTTAGCATGAACCTATTCGACCGACTGCCCTCATCTTTGTTTAACCCTCTAACTGGGCAGAACAACCGGCGTGCTTGGGACTTACTTACTCAACTATCTGAACGATTTTTTGGTCCAGATTGTGTGCCGGATTATCCAGAGGGTTATCTCCATGAGCGAATAACCAAGGAAATTGAGAGATTTCTGCTTGATCGTGGATGGGAGGTTGAAGGTGAAGAAGAATCCTCCACACCTGTCAATGTGCAAGCTAACCAGCTTTTATCTCGTTTTGTTGAGACCGGCTGGTTCATTGAAGATAGAGTGGGAGCGAGGGTTTTCGTAAGTATGCGACCTGTAGTAGCCCGCTTTTTTGAAATGTTAGAGAGCTTCGCCATGGAAGGCCCTCAATTGGTGGGGGGCAATATCCAATTGATCCACAATCAGTTGAAACAAGTGGTTACTGATCCAAAAGGTCAGGCAGCTGGTTTTCAGAGTGCGGCTTTACTATGCTCCCGCTTGATCAATGCTTTGAACGCCACAACGCTACGAGTCCGTGATTTAATTCGTGATTTGACTCAGGAAGAAGCTACACCAATTTTCGTCAAACGTTTTTTTGCAGAGCATATTGAGGAAATTTATGTACGTGATTTTCGCCAGATGCGTACAGAGAACCATCCTTTGATGTTACGGTTTGAAATCATAGAGTTGGTTGATCAAGCGACGCAAAGTGAACCATCGCGCTCATTACTACTTGATGGCTATCGTGAACTACCTACTAGTGATCGACAAACAACCGCGGAGGATGCATTAACTCGCGATATTGCTCGATTTCATCGCTTGCTGGATGTGGAAAAATTCCTTGAGCGTATGGATCGCGTGATCGATTCGGCAACTCAGCGTGCCTTAGCTTATCTGGGTTATCGACTCAAGGCATCGGAGCGAATGGAGTATGTCCTAAAAAATGCGGTTTCATCAATTTGCCGTGCTTCGGAAATCGGCATACCTATTGAATCCAGGCTGTTGTCTCCTTCCGCCGTGATTGCTGACTATCGGCTACGCATGCCAAATCTTCCTCCTGCCAAACCAGTTCGTCGTTCCATGAAAAAGCGTGAAATGACGCCGCGAGAACGCGCCGAACTTATTCTCAGAAAAGCGATGATCAGGCATCGTGATACAACGCCAGCAGCTGTACATCGTTACGTCGAGTCCCGTATACCCGTTGGATCGCAATTAGATGCGTCTAGCCTACCAATTGAAAGTGTTGAGGATGCAGTAGCTGTTCTTGTTCTAATGCGTATGGCTTCAATATTACGCGCAAATCCAAGAGCCATTCGTGAAAATCCCCTTTTTCGCAGCCTGAAATTCGATGTTCAGATGAAAGAAGGCATTCGAGCTGAAACGCCCCTGTTTGAAATGGCTGATTTCATAGTTATTAGGAGAAGTTGACATGCCACGTGATTGGTCGGCGATTGCCGAAGCCTCCAATGGGTTATATGAAATTCAGGATTTTAAGCGAGCGTTATATCAATTGGTTGTCCAGCAGTGCCTATATCTCCGACACCAGGGACAGGCGGTTGCTTATCGGTTGGTATCCAGTTATAGACGCGACTTTGCAGAGGCGTTGGATCTGATGGGGTTACGCCTGGGATTTAATGATCGCTTTGAATATTGCTACGTTACTCAGGATGTCGGCACTTTAGCGGCGATGGATCTGCAAGAAACCTTATTTCTGTTGACGCTCCGCCATGTTTACCACCTGCGAGCCAGCGCTGGTGATTTGGCAGCTGACGGAGAAGCAATGGTTAGTATTCCTGAATTTGAAGAGAGTTTTAAGTTGCTTTGCCAGCGTAGCCTTGATACGAAGACAGAATCGTTAAAGTCGATGCTTAGAATGGCAAATCGCCATGGTTTAGCTAAGTCCTTTCCTGCGCCCGAGGGCGATCCTCAGCCCTTTGTGATCTTAATTCTTCCGGGTGTGACGGATGTACTGAGTGAACATGCAGTGAGCCGGTTTGGTGCCCATATCAGTGCCAATCTATTAGATGTCGAAGATGGTGTTAATCGACAAGAGGAAGTGGAGCCATGAAAACTCTCGTTAGCGCACATATTGTGCAGTTTTCATTATGGGACTATGAAACTTTCCAAATTTCAGCGGGTGGTACTGCGATTATCGGTCCAAACGGTGCGGGAAAAACGAGCTTAATCGATGCAGTACAGATTGCAATGGTGGGTGGTCATGGTCAGCATATGCACTTCAACGCCCAGTCTGTACATAAGGATGCTCGAAGCATTCGATCATACGCGCTAGGCACTATGCGTTCCGGCGATGGTGAAAATGGTGTGATTACTCGTAAGCGCGACGAGGCGTTATCTTATATCTCTCTTGTGTTTCAGGGGGAAGATGAACGGGACGTGTTGAGCGCTGGGATTTGTATTCATGCAACAGTGACCGATAGTCGTACCCTAGGACTTTATGTGTTTCCGGGTGTTGCCCTGAAACTCGAGCACCACCTTGAAGATGTGGGTGACAACAGCAAGGCGCCCATCGACTGGGAGCTCTTTTGTCACCATGGTCGTAACCTTTCCCGCTCAGCAGGACGAGAGCCAACGATTACCAGTCAGCCTGAATCCTATGTCAGGGAGTTACTCCATAATATTCAGCAAAGTGTCGATGCACGCAGGTTTTTGCGAGCATTTGGTCATAGTATCAATCTTAAAGCAGTAAGTAGCGTTGGTGACTTTTTACGAGGTTACCTTATTGAGGCTACACCTATTGATAAACGCGGGACGCTTCAACACATCAAAACCCTGCGTGCATTGAGTCAACAAATTGAGCAAATAAAAGAGCAGATTGTTCAACTCGAGGCTATAGAAAAAAGTTATGCCAAAGTTGCGGATTTACGCCGAAAAGCGGCAGTCGCTGAAGCCGTAAAGCTTCAATTTGCAAGTGAAAGTGCCGGCGAGGTAGCTGATAATTTGGAGAAAGAGCTTACTGAACTTTCCCAATCTGTTGAGGATGCCCGGCGAGATCTGCCCTATTTGGATGAACTGCGAACGAATTTACAGAACGCCTACGAGGCTTTACTCCAGGAATTTAGTGCCGATCCGGATTCACAACAACCTGCGCAATTGCTTAGTTTGCGTCAAGCCCGTTCGAGTACCGTTGTACAAACTCGAAAAGAAGTAAATCGAATTTCTCTCCAAGTAAGGATTGTATTACAGGAGATAAGCGATAGTTGCGATGAAATGACATCCACCTGGATCAAAGAAATAAAGCAATATTTAGGTATTTGGGATGGATGGGCCAAGTCTGATTACATCGCGAACGTATCTCAAATGGAGCAGGTTCTTGATTTATTGCGAAGAGTGAAACCGTTATTGCAAGCAGATTTCGACAGCGCTCGCAAAGTAGCTAGTTCAGCAAAAAAAGCCTCTCTTTCCAGTGAAGGAAAACTGAAGGCTCTTAGTCAGGGAAACCGTATCACCGATGGAAATGTTGCTCAGGCGGTTGCGTTGTTTGCTAGCTCAGACATTACCTGTGTGCCTGTTGCCGAATTGGTGCAGGTAATAGATATTCGATGGCAAGGACCAATAGAAACTTTTCTTGGACCCCATCGGTTAGCACTATTGGTTCAAGAAGGAAGCGAGGATGAAGCTGTTGAGCTGATCCGCAGGGAGAAGATTAACGATGTCACTATTATTCAACCTGAACACCTAAAAAACGAGATAGACCGAACCGTCGCTTCTGACACTGTAGCCGCATTGCTGCAAGGCGAAAACAAGGTAGCTTTGGCTTATTTGCGTCGAATTCTTGGTCGCATGAAGCGTGTAGAGACCGCCGCCGAGCTTCGTCGTGAAGATAGGGCGCTAACAATGGATTACATGTTGAGCGCCAATGGAGGTACTAAGCGTATTCGCCCATTACCTGAAGACCGTTGGGTTTTAGGTGTCAAGTTAACTAATGACGATCGATCTGCCATTTTGGAAGAGAACCGCAAGGTGCTTCAAATGGCAAGAGAAGCTGAACAACGCGTTGGAAAGCTGGCGAGCGCGTCAAATAATCTCCAATCGACAATTCAGCAAGTCACCAAAACAGCCTATGGGGCAGCTTTTACATCACATCAAATAGCGCTAACTGAACTAAACGCTACTCCCGATCCAGACACAATTCCTGTTCCAGATCGCGTGGCCGTTTTGCAGTTAAATTTAAAAACAGCGAAAAGTGACGCCGACAAAAGTAAAAAAGAGTATGAGGATCGCAATGCTGAATTTAACAAGCTATCAACACATTTTGATAATTTAAAACCACAACTGGAAAGTAGGCGCGAAGAATACCAAAAACTTCAGCAACAGCTTGCCGAAGCGGTGACAGATATAGATTGGGATCATGAGCTTGCTAGTGCCGAGTATGGCCGTATATCAGCAATGGTTAGCGAAGAGATTGGTGATGCGCTAGAAGATCTATATTTGAAGCGACAAACCTGGCTAAAAAATATTAGTTCAATCGAGCAAGAAGCACGAGACCACTTTATCGATTTTATCAATGATCATTCCATCGAATTATTCGATGAGCGTAATGATTGGCGACTGGCTCACAAGTGGGTAACGTCGCATATCGGAAAATTGAAAGACTCGACTCTTGCTAATTATGAGAACGAAGCCCTGTCTGCGAGAGAGGCTGCTGAGCAATCTTTCAAGTCAGATGTTAAATTCAAAATGCGGGAGGCCATTCTTCGGGTTCGCCAGGAGATACGAGATCTCAATAAAATTCTAGAAACATGTCCGGCTTTTACAAATGGTGAGAAATATCAATTCGTTGCCAATATTTCTCCTGCACATAAATCACTTTACGAACTGATAGTGAATAATTCTGGTGACACTGAAATTGACCTGTTCAGCCAACCAGAAACTCAGGTCAACATCATGGCTTTATTGGAAGCTAGTGAGAGTGGTCAAGATAAGGGCAACAATCCATTAGAGGACTATCGTCTGCTTTTCAATTTTGACCTGGAAATTCGTCAGGACGGAAAAGTGGTTGATCTCTTGAGCAAGCGGATGGGGGTTGCGTCAAATGGGGAGCATCGTGTGCCATTCTATGTTATCGCTGGAGCAGCGTTAGCGACTGCTTACCGAATTCGACCCGGTGTAGAGCGCTCAGGCGCTGGATTGATGATTTTAGATGAAGCCTTTTACGGAATGGACGCTCAGAACACTTTTGTGACGGCTGAATTCTTGAAAAGCCTTGGCTTACAGCTACTGATGGCCGGGCCTGACTCCGATGTCGGTAAATTCGCGCCTCTTTTGGACAATTATTATGATTTGGTTCGCTATGGTGCGGATGTCTTTGTGGAGCAAGTGCGAGTCAAAGAGCCTGCTCGCCGACTATTGAGTAGCGATATTCCTTTGCTGCATCAAGAGCTGCTTGACGCCCAGGAAGCACAGCTAATTGCTGATGCACTGTAAACGGAGATGATGGTGGGGGAGCGTGTTGTCCAATCAGGTGAAGAAGCTGCTAACTCTATTCTTGGAAAGCTGCTTAGGAGAGCCGAAAACGCTTTGGCTAAGGATGCTTCTCGTGCCATATCATTAAGATTATCAGATAAGTCAGTACCGGAGTATTGGCGGTTGCAGCGACACAAGGATAAATTGGAGTGTAATGCCGTACTGAGAGCCGCTGAAAAACAGGGAGGTATTCAAATTGAATGGGACAAGCGAGCGGATGAGAACTCTCAAGTTGAACGGGTGCTTTTGCTTGATGAAAACCTGCTGGCGAGTTACCTCGGGGTAGTGCCTCGTTGGGTATTGATTGAGCAAGCTTCTCGAAAGTTTGCCTCGAATCTTGATCGGTACCCATTATTGGAGCAAGTACTCGAGAACTGGCGATATGGTTCGCAAGTACGTAATTCCAAACCAGGAGATTTTGAGGTATGGATCAGCGCAATTCGGGTTATTGATTATTGTAGAAACAAAATTGGTGATGATATTCCTATTCGTCGCTTAAGCGCCTCTCTTTTTAGTAACAGTAAACGTTTAGAAACACTGGTTCCTTACATTGACTCGCTTATCCAAAATGACTTGTCAGCCTCTATTCGAGAAGCTGAAGAGGTTTTTAGCGAACTCGGTTTAGCTAAGTTTCCCCCCACTTTATTGCTGGCTGGAAATTTAGCGGTTCTATATGGCCAGCAAGAAACCAAGGTATTAAGACCTTATATCGGTTTGGCACCGAAGGAAATAAAGGCTATCAAAGGGGAAGTATCTTTTTCATATTTACTGACAGTTGAAAATCTAACGACATTTCACGAGTTGGTGTCCCAACGGCCTCAAGGAGCTATTGTTTTTTATACAGGCGGAATGCCCAGCCCATCTTGGAAAAGAGTGTATAAATTGCTGCTTCAAGAGCTACCACGGACTGCTCCTGTATATCACTGGGGAGATATAGATGGTGGCGGATTTAGAATTGCTAATCATTTAGCAATGTGCTGTTCAGACGTGGGTTTCGATTTGAGACTCCATTGCATGACCGCATCTTTGCTGCCGGCTGATACAGCCATAGCACGTGATTTATTATTGGCTGAGCGAACACAGATTCAAAATATCTGTGAACGATGGAGTTGGGGAAATGAGAAAGACGGATTAGGGACAGTGGCGATCGAACAAGAGGCATTGCCTATTGTATGGCCAGCGACGTAGTATTCAGCTCATTGGTAAGTATGTTAATCGGCTCGGAAAAATTTCCACTTTTTGAACCAAATGGGCGCCCAATTTTTTACAGGCGGTAGAACGAGTTATTGTCTGTCAATGATTTGCGGCATTTTCCATGGCGCCGATTCCTGGAAAAACTCGGTGCAGGTTAACAGGGATGAGGCTCAAAAACATAGTGAAAGCGGAAAAAGGCAATTGACCGCTATTAGGTAAAATGCCAATGGGTTTGTTCGTGAAACAATCATTCAATGCCTTTTGTTAGAAAACTAAGGAGAACGGTAACAATGAACAACGAAGACCGTAAGCGTCCAACCCTACCACATAGCGAGGTTGATGGGGGCGTGATTTAATGTGATTTGCCGAAAGGCAGTAATTCGTCGATACGGCTGTTAGGCCAGGTAGGCAGTTTTTCGAGGGTGTCTTTTAGCCAGGCCGAAGGATCGAGGCCGTTGAGCTTGGCCGTGCCGAGCAAGGTTTGAATCACAGCCGCGCGTTTTCCG
>Ga0208625_100037_pt1 | contig 31596 bp, 26 predicted proteins | sample LakWasMeta8_HOW4_2_FD_183858 | JGI IMG/M metagenome (GOLD analysis project Ga0208625, IMG submission 183858) | Freshwater sediment methanotrophic microbial communities from Lake Washington under simulated oxygen tension - Sediment Metagenome... | ecosystem: Environmental > Aquatic > Freshwater >... | reverse complement strand
TATTATTAAGATTAATAAAAGATTATAAAAAGATTAGCATGACGATTTTAGGCGTGGTCAAAATCTCTGTGAGATAGGCTAGACAAGGGCTGCAGCGATTTTCAAAGTTGTACTTGGCGTCAGTCTAATGCCGTGTCAAACGTCAGTCGAATGCCGTGCTTTGCGTCGGTCCAATGCCGTGGGGTGTCAGCCGAATGCCGTGCCTCTGTCAGGCGAATGCCGTGTCAGCGTCGGTCGAATGCCGTGTCCCAGGAACATTGACCGACCCAAAAGTGCGTCAGCCGTATGCCGTGCTTTTTATCCCAGCTGTTTGCTGATGAGATGGCGTTGTTGGCTCGGGGTAGGGTTCTTTTTGATCTTGACCGAATCCTCGGCGATCAAAAAACTTTCGATCGTTCCGATGACGACCAGGGCTTCCAGGGATTTACGCAATCTCAGCTTGAAGTCCCGAAGGTGAGTCGTGCTGCTGCCGCTCAAACGGTGGAGCGTGTCGATCTTCAGCGGATAAGGCGCGGCGTGAGACGATAAAAATCCGTGCAGCCACAGTGCCAGCGGCTGTTTGCGCAATTTATGCCGCTGCTCGAATTGAATGTGGGTATAGCCGTCTTCAAACAGTCGTAGCATGGATTCGGTCAGCTCAACAATGTAGCGCTGGGTCGTCTCGTCCCGGTAATAGCGTAGAAAGCCTTTTTCACCGAAACTATCGCGTCCCTGGAAGGTGATCTCGACAAAGGCTCCGCCCAATCGGGCCATCGATTCCTTCAGCCACTCGTGCTGACTTTTGCCTGTGCCTTTGCCGAGTGCGGTCAGCAGGGCATGGGCGCTGAAGGTGACGCTGAATCCCGGTAACTGTTGCCTGGACAAATGTACGATTTGCATCCAGACATCCAGATCCGACTGGATCAATTGGATGCCCAGAAACCGGACTTCGATACCGTCTACCGACGCCAGCAGGGTCCGTTTTTTGTAGGCAATGCGTTCTTTGCCCTGGATGCCGGCAAACAACGCACTGCGTAAACAGGCATTGGGGGTGCCTCGCATCGTTGTCGGCCAACTGGGAATCGCCGTCAGCGGTTCGACAACGCGCAGCTGAGCTTTTTTGCGCTTGACCAATTGCTCGAACCGGGCGGAAAGCTCGCTGGAGCTGATGAGGTCCGAGTGTTGACCGTTCATTTCTGAAGATTCTGAGGGCGCGCGACAATTTTTCATCGTCGCCTCACTTCAATAGGCTCTTAGGGTTGCAGCCTTGTTTCAGTATGGTCTTAGGAACCGGCGTACGGTCGATGAGAGCGTGGTCCTTTGCTGTCATATCGAGTTGATGATGACAATACTTACGCCAGGCGCGCTCGACGGCTTCGTTGTTACTTGGGTTTGAAGTTGTAACGGCTTTGTTGTCGACGACAGGTTTAATTGACGATAAATCTGAGCCGGTTGGCGAAACCGGCGTCGGGTTATCGACCTGCCGGACGACATGCTCAATCGACGCCGCCCGTAACGCCGCGCCACCAAGCTTCCCGCCTTGCCAGGCATGATCCAGGCGCCAGGGCAGTGAAACTGAGGTATAGGATATCAGCGAAGCGATCACAGCCTCGCTCACCTCTGCCGACGGGGCATGATGGGCGCAACCCGTGCTCAACAGTGAGTTTATGAGGAGGAAAGAGGGCAGGGATTTCGATTTCATGGTGGCTCCGGGTGACTTGAAAAAATCACCACCGTAGAAGCAATCAACCGTTGCAATACCGTAAAAGATTGGGCTTTTGGTCATCTTTTGTCAGACACGCGGCCCCGATGTTTGCCACGATGAAACGATATGCGAATCATCAATACTGACTTCTTCAACCGCCTGGGGAATCGCCTGTTTGGCCACCGACTGGCGTTATCCACCGTTCAGTCGCCAGCGCCCGAAGAGGAGATTCCGCGCTATCCGCCGTTCATGAAAGGTCTGCCTGCGGCGCCGGTCGAGCTCATACTGTCAAGTCAGGTGGAACTGATCAAAGCGATCGAGCACGCGCTGTCTTTTCCGGATGATCTTTATCAGACCGTTGCCGAACCCGTCATTGCGCGTTATGCGGCTTTCAGCCATCTGTTGCCTGCCTCGGAATCGCATCATCATCGCGGTGCCGGTGGTCTGTTCCGGCATGGCTTGGAAGTGGCGCATTGGGCAACGCAGGCCGCGCAAGGTTGTTTGTTTGCGACCCATGCCACGCCGCGCGAACGCAAAGAGCAAGAACTGCGTTGGCGCCTGGCGGTGTGTTTTGCGGGCTTGCTGCATGACATCGGTAAACCGGTTTCCGATATCGCGGTCGTTGACAGAGAGGGCAAGCAACTCTGGAATCCCTGCGAGGAAAATCTGACCGACTGGGCATCCCAGCATGGCATCGACCGTTATTTTTTGCGTTGGCGGGAAAACCGGCATAAGCGCCATGAACAGTTCTCCGCCCTGGTGATCGAGCGGGTGCTCACGCGAGCATCGAGGACTTACCTGTTGGCGCCAGGCCCCGACATCATGCAGGCGATGCTGGAAGCCATCCATGGCCTGGACCGCGGTGCGAAATTATATGAACTGGTCATGGCGGCGGATCGGAAGAGCGTCGAGCGTGATCTGAAGGCGCATTATCACACCGTCGATTCGGCGATGGGAATGCCGGTTGAAAAATACCTGTTCGATGCCATGCGGCGCTTGATCAAGTCGGGGCACTGGCTCGCCAATGAAAAGGGCGCGCGCCTCTGGCGGTTCAAGGAAGGCATTCATATCGTCTGGCGGACTGGTGCTCAGGATATCGTTGATTTGCTCGCCAAAGACAAAGTCCCCGGTATTCCGCGCGATGAAGACACCTTGGCCGATATTTTGATCGAGCGCGGGCTGGCAATTCCCAAGACCTTGCCTGATGGCCGGCATTATCGTTATTGGCGCATGCAGCCTCCGGGATTGGATGTGGTTTTGTACATGCTGCGTCTGGCTTCAACGGAATTGATTTATAGCAATGAGCCGCCCGTCGCCATCGAAGGGACCGAAGTCGAGGAAGACCCCGAGGCAGTTGTTAAAGTCGAGTCGGGACAAGACAAAACAGGAGGGCCGGAGACTCAACCTATTGCACAGGTGACAACATCCCTACTGAATGATGGCACGGTGGCCACGTCGGCCATGGGAATCAATCAAGAGCAGAATGACACGCTTGCCAGCAACCTGGAAACTGCGACGGCGCCTGATCAACAAATCTTTCAAGGATGCCAGGATCTCTCGAATGAGGATCAACTAGGTGCCGCACCGATAAACCTGCCTGCCAAGGTTGAATCGATAAACACGGATAGGGCCATTTCTAAACCTGCCGAACAGCCCATAGAAAAAGCCGGCACGTCGAAAAAATTAAAACGTTCTATCACTCCACTCAGTCCCGAGGCAAGCAACGTACAAACAGTCACCCCTCCGTCCAAAGTCGACAGTGTTGATGAAGCCAGAAATTGGCTTTATGCCCATGGTTTGGCTGGAGAATGGCTCATTCAATTGGTCGATAAAATTAACCAGGGAGATTTACAGTTAGGTATCGATCTGTTGGAGATTCAGGGGAAATGGTTATTGCCGTATCCGGACACGGCGCAAAAACTCAAGGTCGAACAAAACCATTTTATCAAAACTCTAGATGATAAAGGCTGGCTGGTGACTGACGTTCTTTCCCCTATGCGTAAGGTACAGGTGATCAATCAGGTTCGGGGTGTCCTGTTGGCTGAAGAACCCAGCGGCATTCTGAAACAGCTCATTCAGGTACCCGGTTCGTTAGCCGTTGCCATGGAACAAGCCCCGAAAATTGCTGAACGAACACCGGTTAAGGACAAAAAGGCAAAACCGTTGCCGATCAAGCATGAAGAGTCCGGGAAGCGTCTTGACCTCGATAAGGCTTCGATTGCAGATAATCGGGTGCCTGCAGAAACCCGGCCGGCCAAAGTGCTACCCGTAAAACCGGCGCCAACCAAACCCGAGGCATTTTTCCAATCCAAATCGCAATCTGCGACTGAGTTATCCATGACCCAAAAGCCATCGAAACCAAAGTCCGCTGTCGATACCGTTTCGACCCCGTCCTCTGTGACGAAGGTGGCTCACAGTCCACCATCGGGTAGTCAAGCTGTGAAGTCCTTGATCGATCACCTGCGACAATCCAGGTCGGTTTCAAATGCGAGTGCTGCTGACAAAGATTGGTGCCTTGTTGAAGAGTCCGACATCGTTCAGTGTCTGCAACAGCATCCCGGCCTTAAGCGCAGCACGCTGTTACGCGAGATGACCAGCCACCCGGATTGTCGGATCGAGGACGGTGGCATCAAAGTCAGAGTCGGTCCATGAAGTCCGATTACGATTATCAGTTTCCCTGGCGGCCTCTCTTCGAAGTCATTTCGATTATGGGATGGATCAGCGGTGCCATCATGGCCTTTTGGGGCAACCGCTGGTCGGGTTTGCCGCGTGAGCCTTTCGACTGGCTGATGGGGATGTGCGGCCTCATGATATTGTGGCGATTGCCGCCCGCGATAAGTCTCTGGGTCCGCAAAAGACGGCTTCGAAAATTCCGGTTTCAGTATCTGGACGCCGACAAGCTCAAACGGTTTGTGAAACGCCATTCCGATGAGTTATGGTTCGGTTGGGGTTTTGATTGGGTGCAAAGCCATGCCCAGCTGGCTTACGAAATTCTCAAACGCGATGTTTCCACCCTCATTCCGACCGATCATCACCGCATGGGCTCGGCCTGGATTCATGGGCTTGAAATTTCGGAGAGCGATGTCCGGCAGCCGCTTCAACATACAGCCGGCCATACCTTGATCGTCGGCACCACCGGCGCCGGCAAGACGCGGGCGTTTGATTTGCTGGTGACGCAGGCGGTGCTGCGCGGTGAAGCGGTGATCATCATCGATCCCAAAGGCGACAAGGATCTGATGGCATCGGCTAAGCGGGCCTGTCAATTGGCACGGCGTCCCGATCGCTTCGTCTATTTCCATCCGGCCTTCCCGGAGGACAGTGTGCGTCTGGATCCCTTGCACAACTTCAACCGTCCTTCGGAAATTGCCAGCCGTATTACCGCCATTTCCCCGGGCGAGACGACCAATGATCCCTTCAAGGCCTTTGGTCAAAAGTCATTGGACAACGTGATTCAAGGGCTCATGGTGATCGAGGAAAGACCGACCTTAGCGAAGCTGCGCCGTTATCTGGAAGGCGGTCCTTCCACCTTAGTCATTCAGGCCTTGGAGCGCTATTACGACAACTGTTTAGGCGATTGGCGGCGGGAGGCAAGACCCTATCTGAAAGCGGCCAAAGACATTGACTCCAAAGCCGCCGGCTTGGTGCGCTTTTATCGGGAGGTTGTACAACAGCAAGCGGCCAATCTGGATCTGGAAGGCTTGTTATCGTTGTTTGAACACGACCGAACCCATTTTAGCAAGATGGTGGCCTCCTTGATTCCGATCATGAATATGCTGACGTCCGGTCCTCTGGGACCTTTACTGTCGCCCAATCCGAATGATGTGGATGATCTTCGTCCCATCACCAATACCGGCCATATCATCGAAAAGGCCCAAGTGGCGTACATCGGTCTGGATTCGCTGTCGGATAGCTTGGTCGGCAGCGCCATCGGCTCGATTCTGCTGGCCGATCTTGCCGCGGTGGCTGGCGATCGCTATAACTATGGGGTCTCTGAAAGACCGGTGAATGTGTTTGTCGATGAAGCCGCCGAAGTGATCAACGATCCCTTCATTCAAGTCTTGAACAAAGGCCGCGGCGCAAAGATGCGGCTGTTCATTGCCACCCAGACTTTCGCCGACTTTGCAGCGCGCACGGGCTCCCAGGATAAAGCCCGGCAGGTCCTCGGCAACGTCAATAATCTGATCGCCCTGCGCATCATGGATAGCGAAACCCAGCAGTACATTACCGACAATCTGCCCAAGACCCGGCTGAAATACATCATGCGCACCCAGGGTGTCGCTACCAGCGCGACCAATCCCACGGTATTTTCCGGCAATGTCGGTGAACGCCTGATGGAAGAGGAGGGCGATTTGTTTGCGCCACAGTTATTGGGACAACTTCCTGACCTGCACTACATCGCCAAACTGTCGGGCGGGCGGATTGTCAAAGGCCGACTGCCGGTGCTGCGTTCAGCCCTCGATATCGGCAAGAATTGAACGTGCCGCGTAATTTACTGTTCAGTTTGATGATCTGGCTCTTGGAAATCATTCTGGTGGCCTGCCTGGTCTCGGATCGTTGGACCCGTGAGATTCAAACGGCCGAGGACCAAATGCTGATCGCCTATATCGGCGTCGAGAAAGAGGCGGAAATCCGCCGGACCAGCCAACAAGGGTTTGAGGGGCTCTTCGTAAAAACCGGCATCCGGGAGAGCGTCTACCACTATTTCATTCCGACCGAGCGCGAACGGCAACTATCGAAAGGCTTTGAAGATGTCGGCCGCCGGGATTTCTTTCCCTTTATCCAAAGCCGACTGGATGTGCTTTGGGAGACGGTGTATCAGATGATCAAACGCTTGATTATGGCGTGGGTGTGGTGGCCGCTCTTGGCAGTCACCCTCGCGCCCTTTGCAATCGACGGTCTGATTCGACGCAAAATCAGCCAGACCAATTTCGATTATCCCAGTCCCATGGCGCATCGCTACAGTCTTTATCTGATGCTGGGCGCCGTCTATCTGCTGTTCATGGGCTTAACGCTGCCGTTTCCGGTGCCACCGCAAGCCATCCCGGTCGGCATCTTTATGGTGGCGGCTGCCTTGAATGTGTTTCTGGCCAATACCCAGAAGCGGGTTTAACGGTTTTTTCCATAGCATCACAACGCAGTGAGCCAAGACAAACCGTAGATCGGGATGACATTCGATTCAAGCGCTTTATTTTTTACATCCGGAAATCTTGAATTTCACCGAAATTTTCTTCGATGAGAAGAGTGAGTTAAAAAAATACTTTCTATAGCTCATAAGTATGTATATTATTGAGCGATAAGAGGAGGGGATATCACTCATGATCTGGAACTGGCAACAACCTGACTGGCCTGATTTCAGCTACGATCCATCCCGGATTGAGGAAAGCGAAAAGCGTTTGCTGCTAGGCGCCGGTCTAAGGTTCGGCGCTTTCAAACACCTTGGCGAAGATGACAAGCGCCAATTAACCATTGAGTTGATCAGCAATGAAGCCCTGAAAACTTCCGAGATCGAAGGAGAAACCCTTAACCGCGATAGCCTTCAGTCCTCTATTCGCCGCCAATTCGGATTGCTGTCCGATCATCGCAAAGTTTCCCCGGCTGAACAAGGCATAGCGGAATTGATGGTTTCTTTGTATCGGGGGTTTGCTGCGCCTCTCTCCCATGCCATGCTATTCGAATGGCATCAAATGCTGGCTAATGGTCGCCGTGACCTGCATGACATCGGCCGCTACCGGACTCACCCGGAGCCGATGCAAATCGTGTCCGGCGCCGTCTATGCGCCAAAAGTGCATTTTGAAGCCCCGCCATCCTCTGCATTGATGCCGGAGATGGATCGGTTTATTGCCTGGTTTAACGATACAGCACCTGAGGGAAAAAAACCGCTGCCGGCTTTATTACGCGCCGGCATTGCCCATCTCTACTTTGTCTGCATTCATCCCTTCGAAGATGGCAATGGCCGGATCGGACGGGCGCTTGCCGAAAAAGCGCTGGCTCAAAGTTTGGGTCAACCGACCTTGATTGCACTGGCCTACACCATCGAACGCAACAAAAAGGCCTACTACGAAGCGCTTGAGCGCGCCAATCGACACAACGAAATTACCAATTGGCTGATCTATTTCGCGGACCTGGTGCTTGCCGCCCAAGCCTATACCCAAAGCTGGATCGAGTTTTTGATTAAAAAAACCAAATTGTATGATCGGCTAAGGGACCAATTGAATGCGCGTCAGGAAAAAGCACTGGCCAGGATGTTCCGGGAAGGGCCGGAGGGTTTCATTGGCGGTTTGAGTGCGGAAAAATACATTAGCATTACCGGTGCGCCAAGAGCCACCGCCACCCGTGATTTGCAGGACTTGGTCGGCAAAGGCGCGTTGTCACGGACAGGAGAAAGGAAGCATACTCGTTACCATCTCAATCTTGACTTCATCGTTTAAATTTTCGATGTGTCTGATGAATTTGCAATCTCCATAGGCCATTAGCACTCATTAAAACTGCTCGAAATCAGCCGGTGCAATTATCATCTGTAAGGTTTATTGATCGTCTCTGACCGGCCAGATTCCTGCCGTACAAAATATTTGTTGCATCGGCTAGAATATGGATTATAGGAGTCAATCATTGGCAAAGCCTTTCCTGGATAGTCAGGGCCAATGGCTCGTGCCGCTCTACTAATATGCGGAGTAACCGTAAAAAAACTTCACGACTGTTATTATCATTTTTTATCCGCTCCCAGCTATTATCGAGTAATTCAGCTAATTCACTATCAACTCGCTTAGTACTTTCACGCCAAAAACCATGTATTTCTATAGTTTGATCAAGCCATACTAATCCCAGTGGCTTTAATGTTTGGGCGGCTGGCTTCTTTAGAAAGGTGATGAATGATCTGGCGCAGTCAACATCAGTCAAATGAAACTCACACCAAAGCTGAAACTCATCTGTGATAGATTGAACGATAGAACTTTTTGACTCGTTCCAAAAGTCGATTGCCAGCGTGATTTCACCTAAGCCCATCAATGCACATCTACTTTTTCTCAAGTGCCACGAGCGTTTGTTTTTTGAGCTCCATCTAGGACTTAATCCTGTGAATTCAAACATTTCTTTCCATATAGAAATAAATCGCAACTGTTTTTCGGGATCAGTTGGCAAGCCATAGGTCCACCAATCATTGAAAAAATCGTCCAACCAATAGTGAGCGGGAGTGCCCAACTCCAAAATAGGCTGCCAAAGTTTATTTGCTTCCTCATTCGTTCGGGTCGAAATAATGACCGATGGAAGTCTTTTAAATAACCAACGTTCAAATTCATATGGTGTGCCAGATATGTCTTCAATTTCAGGATTTGCTTCACCTAGCATCCAATAGACAGTATCGACGGCTTGCTCCCAAAACTCGTACCAATGATTTCGCTCGTTTTCATCTCTGGCATCATCCAAGTCGGTTATAGAGTCAAACGCAGAACTAATGAGTTGAAGATCAATACCTGGTGATCTTGGATGATATTCCTTTCTTCCAAAATAATCTGTACTACATAAACTCGGCCGATTATCTATGAATGTATTTTCCAAAGTTTTCCATTTTGGAACAGATGGAGATAATGTTCTATCTATAAACTGACGAAGTAGTTCATTAACTTTTTCAAGTAGCTCTTCACGGCGAGCGGACTCCTCGCCATACAATTGCCGGTTCAGAATATCGAAACGATGACGTAAAACCGACCACACTAATAGCAGGTGATGCAAACGAAAATAGTCATCGCTCAACTGTAGCCGCATTGAAGCGACGTGTTTGAATAGCTTCTCAACTGTTCCGTAATGAAAACTAAATACCAAAAGACCAATCGCATGACGAATCTCTGGAGAGTTGATGTTCTCAAGCCAAAATATCGGTAAAGCATCTGCACAAAAACTATCCCAATGAGTATTGCTTACTGAATCAGCAACATCAAAGTCGATTCTTGGCGGAGGGTTATTGATTACATTTAACAATACATTTAATGATCCAGTGTCGTTATCCTCAGTGGATTTCAACCATGACCTAAACTTGTAAACTGCTGCCGCGATAAGTCCACATGCCAAGTCTTCTTTGGTAACAAGAGGTTGTTTATCAAGAAACTCAGAAAATTCTAATTCAAAAAGCTTTTCCCCATTTTCCCAAAGCGCGATAAATTCGGCCTCAGTTGTTACTCGTTCGCCATCGATAATTTGACGGCATTTAAATGGAAGAGACAAAATAGTTAGCCGATTTTCAAGAAACTTTTCATTCTGTCGGCGCCTATCCAACATTTCGCCAGGCTCTTGGAAAGTGAGCAAAATATTACCAGCAGAATTTAGATCGCTTTTCCAGTTGTTTAAATCAAATTGATGATATAAGCGTAATAGCAGATCATGCTGTAGATCGGATTCACCATCTTGGTCTAAACGTTTTTTCCAATCAAGACGCACATTTTCAAAGTATTGCCTCAGAGCATCGTTTGTTAATAATAGTTTGAAAACAACGTGTTCCAGCTGTTCTTTACGGTGTTCCATTTTGTGCCATTGAACGGCCAATGCGATTTGCGCTTGCGTTTGGCGAAGCCCCCAACCAATCATCTGATGAGATTCATCTGAAATGATATGTGTAAGGTCGAAATCATAAATTTCTATTACCGACAAAAATGGAAGGAGAGGCCCTGTTAATAGCTTTGTTTCTTTTTTACCAACTCCTATCAACAACCCCGCTAAAGCCAAAGACCGTGTTTTTTCCAGAATAGCTATAACAATATTTTCGATGTCCTGATTCTGTTCGATGCATTCATAGAGCCATTTCTCTAATGCCATTAGCGCCGAAACAATTATCTCTGGAACTTCTGTGGTATCTCTATAACTAAAAAACCAGCGTCGATCGCCAAGCCAAATTTGATTACCGCTATCGAATGGGACATTAACTTCATATATGACTTTCTCGTTTGGCAACCACTCACTTTGTTTTTCGTTTTTTAATCTCCACTTATTTAAATCAAGCCAACGATCTGTAACAAAATTCACCAATTTAATAATGATATCCAAACCTTCTTCAGGATGATTATTAAGGAAAAATAGAAATGGCCCTTTATCATAGAAAGGTGGAGACCAATTGAAATCGCTTTCTAATTCAAAGTGATATGAGAAATGGTAATAATCGTTTTCCGGCAAACGAGTACCACCTCTCCGGATAACTAACGCTAAAATAATTTCGGCAGCCTTATTAGGTTCTAAAATAATTACCCTAGTTAGTCCATATTTCTGTAGACAAATTTCCCGAAATTTATCATCTACCATCCACTTCGGACCGTCAGGCCATGCTGGGATTTCTATTTCGTAGTGCTGAAAAGATGATTGGTACTCTAATAATGCTTTAAATTCGGTTGGTAATTCACGTGGTTGAATTTCGGGGTCGTCAGAATTTTGCTCAGGTGGCGGCGGACTCGTTGGCTCTTGCCTTCCACAAGCACACAAGGCAAAGCTAATCACTTCATTGGGACGTTCTTTGATGCCTTGCAAAGCTGCTGAGTAAGCTTTTTTTGCAATTTCTTCTGAAGTGCCACGATTTTGCCAACGGCTGGAATAGTTTGAAAAACTTCTATGCTGGTGATAACGCAGCGATTGCCACGCTACTGCTAGTGCCAAATCGGCGGCAATATCTCGTAAATGCTCGCTAACTCCAGTCCAGCATAGCCAACGTTCAGCGATTTCCGCTACTTGCAATGGCGCAAGGTCAACACATTCGGACTGGCGCGTACTTAGGAAACGAAGCATCGGCCCCCATAATGCATGCTTAGGTAATCGGTTAACACTGGATGCCCAACTTTCGCTTAAACCTTTATGTGACTGGGCAAAGCTAATCATCACAGGATTCGGGGAAGTCGCGATATGTAGAAATCGTACTAATAAACGACGTAACCATTTTCCGTCATTAGTTATTAAGTGTAACCAAGCATATTCAAAGGCGTTGGTGGTTTGTGCAGCACGGATCAGAGATTCGAGAAGCAAATCACACACAAGAGCACCTTGAACTTGAAGTGAATCGCTTCGGTTCATCAAGTCCAGCCATTTTTCGTATTGATTTCTGCGCTCCAACATGTCCAAGCCAAAAAGAACAATTGACCTGTACCAAGTTGGGTTATCGAGTTTTGCCAGCAAATATGTTGGCAATTCAGCTTCATGGGCTAAAATCAAACGCTGCCTAGCCCAATCTCCCCACAGGTCGTGACTAAACGAAACGCGGCCTTCTCTAGATAGGCATATTTGATCGGAAGTCAAACTATCGAGCGCAGTGTCAGCCACTTCACCCAGTTCATCTAATGGCACATCAACAGAAAAGCGCTCGGCCTGTTTTGTTGCTAACTGCCACATCAGGCGCTGTCGTGAAGTGGCCTGTTGTTTTCCGGTAATTTCAGTTCTCCAGATCCAATCGATAACATCAGATTCGCCTGCCCAATTTCGAAAATCTGGCATATTTAGAATTCTGCTATTTCGTGCAATACAGTCGAGAACTTTTGGTTGATGCAAAATAGTTTTAAGACGTTCTTGAACAGATAATGAATGTAACGATGGGAAATCAGTAATCAATACTGACAGTTCTTCCGAGGTAACAGGCCCAACCAAAACTTTGGGCCATAAAGTAGCATCAATGCCCGCCTGAAGTAGCAAGAATTGGATTTCACCCCAAGCTAACTCTTGACAAATTACTAGTATTCGAAAAGGGCTTTCTGTTGCATTAACTGCTAAAAGAGATAACAATATTTGTCCGACTGTAGCAATTGACTCCGGTCGAAGTAACAGCCTGTCAATACCATCGATAATAACTGTCATTCTGGATTGAGCAAAACTGGGTAGTAGATCATGCCAATAATGACTCAAACCAAGTTGGACTCTAAATTCATTTAAATCATTTATTTCGAGTGTTTTAGGACTAAGCCATAAGATCGGTTCGTCTTGAGGAAGGTTTTCTACCCAACGTCTCGCGGCAACAGATTTACCTGACCCTTGTTCACCAAGAAGAGCTACTACTTGATGATCAGCAAATTTCGCTGTAACTGTTTGTAACAAAGCAGTGCGAGGAAAGCTGGTTTTTCCGCCTATCTTATCAATGACCGATTGCCATCGATTTTTGGAGTCATTCCATAAACGATGCCAATCATCAGAAAAATCAGGATGATCTTTTAATTCAAATCGGTGTCGTAGTGCTTGAAGTACAACCGAAAGATCGATATGACCACGATCAACGCGATGACTACTCACTAATACCAGCAAAGATTCCCAAAGCTCCGTTGCGGTTTGCAAATCACCTATTTTTAAAATTTGCCTACATAGCCCAATAGCTTGGGCCTTTTGGATGGAACTTTGATTTTCTAAATCTAGTGGAAGTACTCTTATACAGCGCAATAATTCTGGAATTATTTCTGTTTCAACATGATGTTGCTTTGCTAATTCCTTTGGACAAGCAAAACTATTAAACATTGCTCTTGCATTTTCCGAAAGATCACCAGCTGCGAGCTGCTTAACCATTTCTATCGGCTTTCTAACAGCTGCTGCATTTAGCAATGACGACAGACTGTCTCTGGTGGCAGACGGCAATTCCGCAGTAACATTAACGAGTTGGTCTGTTTTTGGCAAAAAAGGATTATTATTTTCTTTTAGAAACTGCTGCCAACAACGTTCCACAAAATCCTCAGGTGCTTTCGATGCCGAAAATTGACGATTACTTTTAATTGAAATCGCGTAACGATGAACGTCATTACCATTTTTGAATGTTAAAAGTAAATCATCGAGTCGCCATCCATCAGGCTCGGTTTGAAATGCAAGCGATTGAAGTACACCGGGTTTGTCAGTAAATGGAGAAACTCCAGCCAATAAGTGAACAACAAACCAAGCTCCCACCTGATCTTCGAAGCTAAAACCTTTTCCGCCGGTTAAATTGGCCGAGTGGATTGATGTTTGTTTTTTAAGCCACTTTTTAAGTGTTGTCGCTGTTATACCGAATTGTTCCGCTACATCTTCTACAGAAAGATTCTGTTCTTGAACCATTTTTATGGCTCTTTCACGTTGTTCCTTTGTGAATCTTATTTTAGACATCAATTTTCTATCCGTGGGTTTGGGTTACATTGAGCCGGTTTGGCTCAGATTAGCGATAACGAAATCGGAGGAATATTGCCATCAAAATCTGCAATTACACAAGCTAACCGTACATGCTGTTTAACGGCAGCTTACTTGCCACTTTTTGTCGTTGCAAATTAAGCTCTATTCGGCAGCTTTGGGCCGGTCTGAGCCATTGATTTCTCTTCAATTTTGCATTTATGGATGACTGCTTTACGGTTTGCTCTATTTTTCAAATTGAAAAGCGCCAAGCAAAGCCCCCGCCCCTAAGTAAAAAAGTATCTTTTTTCAGGCTATCTCTCGTCCCGGATAGGATTACCTTACTCCCTAGCCACAAAAAATAGCACGGCTCCCAACAAAAAATCTTCGCCAAGAAGATTTATTGCGGCCGACGAGGGTTTAAAATCACCAAAATAGTGATCACCCCTCCCGGAGATCATTATGGAACCCGTTGCCATTCCTAAAACCATCGACGATCCGATCCACCTGTTGCTGTGGAGCGCCGATGAAATCGTGCCTTTCATGGTGTGCATGCTGACCGGCATGCTCATCGATCAATTCATTCCCGCCCTGGCCATTGGCGCCATCGCGGTCAAATTCTACCGGCGTTTTCGTGACAACCGCCCGGATGGTTACACCTTGCATGCGATCTATTGGCTGGGTTTGCTGCCCAGCAAAGCGATCACCATTCCCAATCCTTTTATCCGGCGGTTCTACCCGTGAGGCTTTCGGATTTTCTGCGGACCTGGGAAGGGCACGAGGCCGAGAACCGTTTCAGCCGTATCATCATCTTGGGTCTGCTGGTGGTGTGCGTGATTACCTCGCTGGCCGCCTGGCGTACCGAACGCAGCATCATTCTGGTGCCGCCGACCTTGACGAAAGAAGTCGAGGTGACCCGAACGGCGGCCTCCAGCGAGTTCAAGGAGTCCTGGGGCCTGTTTCTGGCCGAACTGCTGGGTAATACTACACCGGCCAATGCCGATTTCCTGAAAATCGCCATCGAGCCGCTATTGGCGCCCGAGATCTACCGCACCGTGCTGGATGCGATGACCGATCAGATCAAGGCGATCAAAATGGATCGGGTCGCGATCAGCTTCACGCCCCGGCATGTCGATTATGAAGCCGAGACCAATAAGGTCTTTGTCAGCGGTGAACTCAAGAGCCAGGGTCCCAGTTCCAAACCGGACATCAAGCCGCGTACCTACGAATTCATCATCGCCATCAAAAACTACCGGCCCCGCCTGGAGTTCATCGATGTTTATCCCGAAGACCCCAGAACGCTGGAGCGCCTGAAAGCCGGGCAATCGCCACAGAGAGCCACAACGCCATGAAAAGTGCCTGTCATCCACTCGCGTTATTGCTGATCATCAGCCTGTCGATATCCGCCGAGGAATTACAGGCTAACGGTTTAACCGCACCTCCGCCTAAAGATAATAAGGCTCTCGAAACCACGTCCTTGCCGGATGTGCCTGGTACAGTCACTGATCAGCCTCCGCTGCAAGTCGAATTGCCGCCCGTCGATGCCGGTGTTCTGAATACGCCCCCTCAGCAGGCGGCCACTTCCGTCGCGCCGCAAACCCTTCAGGTCAAGCCCGGCGTCAATGAGCTGATGCCGATTGCGGTTGGCCATTTGAACCGGCTGGTGACGCCGTTCGACAACCCGGTGGTGACCACGACCAGCCAGGCGACCACCCGCACCCAAGGCAAGATCGTCTATGTCGCGACCGCCGATGAAACGCCGGTAACCTTGTACATCACTCCCGGCGACAATCAGGACATCGCACTCTCGCTGACGCTGATTCCCAAACGGATACCCGCCAGGGAAATCCATCTTAGCCTGGATCAGGAGACGTATAAACGGCTGACCCAATGGCAACAGCGAACCAAAGATTCGTCCGGTCAACCCGCGAACCAGGAACAGGACTACATCACCACCCTGAAACAGCTGTTTCGTGATCTGGGATTACAAAAAACGCCCGCCGGATTTTCATTACGCGATCCGAGTCAATCCGAACAAATCCAGTGTCATCAAGACCGAGTCCGGATTCGCACCGGCCAGCTTCTGGAAGGTCAGGAGCTGCTGATATTCGTGGGTGTCGCCCGCAACACCGGTGTCATTCCGATCGAATTCGATGAACGCGCCTGTGCTGCCACCCAGGACGAGGTCCTGGCCGTGGCCGCCTGGCCGAAAGTGGTGTTGGGACCCGATGAGTCGACCGAGCTTTATGTCGCGGTCAGACGAAAAGACGAGGCGGCCATCACGGTCAGACCGTCCTTACTGAACGGGAGGATGCCTTGATGGCCGGCATTGATAACTGGTGGTCATCGCTGAGCCCGAACGCCAAACGTCAAGTCGTCGTAGGCAGCATCGGTATCGTGTTGATCGCGACGATCATCGGTTTGGCTTCGGTGTCTCCGGAAGTCGTCAAACCTTCCAGCAAACAGGCCACGATCCAGCACATTCTGACCGACAGCGATCCCCGCTCGTTGGGTATCGACGGCATTTCCGCCCAGTTACGCGATTTGCTGCAGAAGAACGAAGAGCAGGGCCGCCGTCTCGGTGCGATTGAAGAGCAGCAAAAACGCCAGCAACAATCCGATGAGATGCGCTTCAAACAATGGACCCTGGCTGAGCGGGAAGCCTATGACGCCAAGTTGAAAGCCGTCTCCGGTGAACTGGAGGCGCTCCGGAACAAACCGGCAGCGCCTGGGGCTGTGCTTCCGGATACCGGCTCGACAGCGGGTACCGTGTTACCCCTGTCCAATTCGCCCGAGCGGCGATCGAGCGTCAACCACGCCACGCCGGATCCCAATGATCTAGCCAGCGTTTTCGAACAAGCGGCCATCCCCGGTCCGAATTCAGGCAATCCCGGCATATCGGGAGGGCGTGCGTCTTCCAATGCCCAACCGCAGTCGGCCTTGCAGATTCGCGTGATCAAGGATGACAAGGCGTCACCGTCTGCACCGCAAGGAAAACCCTTACCCGAGCCATCCGCCAGGCACAGCGACGTCTTTATCCCGGCCGGCAGCATTCTGACCGGTGTCTTGTTGAACGGACTGGATGCGCCCACCGGTAAAAAGGCCAAGAAGGAGCCGATGCCGGTGCTTTTCCGGATTAAAAAGGAAGCCATTTTGCCCAATCGCTTCCATGCGGATTTGCGTGAATGCTTTCTGTTGGCCGCCGGTTTCGGCGACTTGAGCGCCGAACGCGCCTATTTTCGCGGCGAGACGTTTTCCTGCGTGCGCCAGGACGGCGGCGTGATTGAGGTGCCGATGAACGCCTATGCGACCGGCGAGGACGGCAAGAACGGCGTCAGAGGCCGTGTCGTGTCCAAACAAGGCGCCTTGCTGGCGCAGTCGATGATGGCCGGCTTTCTGCGCGGCTTTTCCGATGCCTTCGGCCGTAACCAGGTTCCGGTGCTGCTAACCGGCGGTCTGGGAAGTCTTGCCGGTACGACGCCGTTTCAAAACGCCTTTTCCGCCCAGTCGATGGAAGGCGGGGCGCTGAAAGGGGCCGGTTATGCGATGGAGCGCCTATCGCACTTTTATATGGACATGGCCGAAGAGATTTACCCGGTGATCGAAGTCGATGCCACCCGGCAGGTCAATTTCATCGTGCAAAAAGGCACGGCGCTCAAATTGAAAACCCCGGCCTGATGCAAAAGAGGGGCATTTTCGCCATTTATTGTCCGTGTCTGACTTATCGAAGTCAGTAAGCTGTTGCCATCATTTCAACCCTTAACGGTCGACCTTATGAATTGTCTTAGCCGACTCGCTTTTCTGTTACTGCTTTGCCCAGGCGCTGCCGTGATGGCGGCCGATGCGCCCAAGATTTCACCGGCCGATGTCGCCGCCGGCTTGATGTCGGTCAAAATCGATGGCATGCAGGATCTGCCGATTACCGGGCTCAAAATGGTCAAGACCGGCGAGCAGATCGTGTTCATGTCAAGCAACGGCCGCTTTGCGCTGTACGGCGGCAAATTGCTCGATGTCTGGACCCAGCAGGAGATCAAGGATCTTCCTGATATTGACCGCATCGCCAGACGGATTGATCTGTCACGGATGAAACTCAATATCGACGATTTGGGTCCTGTCACCGTCGGTCGCGGCAAAGATTCCGTGCTGATCTTCATCGATCCACGCTGCCCGTATTGCGGCAAGGTCATGAAAGACCTGCAAGCCTTGCAGGACCACTATACCTTTAAACTGGTCATGGTGCCGATCCTGGGCCAGGAATCGCAAAACATCGTCGTGCAACTTGCCTGTCAACAAGCCTCAAAAGATCAAAAAGTTCAGGATAGCGTCCGCCAGCGTCTCCTGAAACAGGACTATGCCGGTCTTCCAACCGATAATCCTGCGTCTTGTAACAAGGAACCGCTGCAACGGGCGATCGTGACTGCCAAGCTGTTTGGCCTGCCCGGTGTGCCGTTTCTGATTGCCCCGGACGGCCGCACGCACAGCGGCGCGCCCGAATCGCTGACCGACTGGCTGGAAAACAAACCTGCTGTCGTCCAAGCCCCGGCCAAGACCGACAAGACGGAGAAAAAGCCGTGAGCCCGCGCCGATTGATTCTACCGGTTCTCCTGGGATGGATCGTCTTCCTCAGCGCCGGCTGCGCTACGCAATACGGCTGCAAGGGCATGCCGGATGACCCTAAGTGTCTGTCCACCACCGAAGCCTATCAGGTGACCGACAAAGCCTTGCCGGAGCCTCCCAAGCCTGGGCCCACCAAACCCGAGGCGGTTAAACCTGGCGCAGCCACCGGTTTTCCGCGCCGCGCCCGGCAACCGGTCCCCAAAATCGAGGATCCCACGCCGATCCGAACCCCGGCTCAGGTCATGCGCATCTGGATAGCGCCCTGGGAGGACAGCGACGGCGACCTGATGGTATCGGGCTATGTGTACACCGAACTGGAACCACGCCGCTGGATGATCGGCAAGAGCGCGCCGACGGTCAGTCCATCGCTGATTCCGCTGCAAATCGAGCAACGTCCTTCGGAAAGACTGCTGGGTCGGGATCAGGCCGGTAGCGAGATCGAAGACATGCCGCCAAGCCCATCCAAGGCACCGAGCACGCATTAAATCATCACTCCGCCACTCCTTACCGGGGTGGGCGAGAAGCCGCGGGCAACCGCTTGGGCGAGCCGGACATTGGGTCCGAGAGAGGACGGGCAACCGTCTTTTCATTTCCCCATGAGGTCGTTTTTTATGAGATTGTCACGTCAAACGGGCGCATCGGTGGTCCTGGCATCCTTGCTGCTGGTTATGCTGGCGCCCGATGCGCTGGCCGGCGCCGGCGGCACCGAGTTCAACAATGTCTGGACCTTGCTGACCGGCTGGGTGGAAGGACTGCTCGGGCGCATTATCGCCATCGTGTTTGTGATCGTGGGCCTGGTTGCCGGCGTGGTGCGAGGCAGCATCATGGGTTTCGTATTGGGTATCGCCAGTGGCGTCGGTTTGTTTGCTGCGCCGACGATCATTACCAATATCGTCACCGCCACGCTGTGAGTTCGCCATGAACGAAAAAACCGGAAGCCATTCCCATTCCGAGACGGCGGCGGGCAACTGTCGAATTTCAACTCGGGGTTCCAATGGGGTGCGTGTGCAGGTCGTGGCGAGCGACGGGCGAGTGCTCAATTCCTGTCATCCGGCGCGCGCCCGTGAACTCATCCGCAAAGGGCGCGCTCTGCGACTCAGTCGCCATCCTTACACGATTCGTTTGTTAGGGGTGGCACCTCAGGAGGCTGAAGCCCAATCCATGCCGCAGGATGCCTCATGAAACCCTCCCACATTCATCCTGCCGATTCCCTGTTTTCGGCATTGGCGTATGACCCCGATCACCAGCTTTTCCTGCTGGCGGACGCCAGCATCGGCTTCGGCTTTATTTGCCGGCCGCTGAACGGCGCCGATCCGAGCGTTTCGGCCCGGGTCAATGTGCTGCTGAATCAGGACTGGCCGACCGAGACCCTGCTGCAGGTCAGTCTCTGGACATCGCCGGACATTGAGGAGTCGTTGGCCATCATGCAGACCCGCCGCCTCAAACAGCAGAAGACGATCTATAAGGCGATGACACAAGCCAGCATCGATTTTTTGCGGCAGGGCACCGGTAAAGCGTCGGAAACGGTCTCCGGGGCGCGCCTGCGCCGCAGCCAGGTGATTGTGACCGTCAAGCTGCCCATCGTTAATCCCCGGCCCAGCGATAATGAATTAGTCAGGGCCGCAGAATTGCAGCGGGCGACCCAACAATCCTTAACCACCATCGGGCTCACGCCTGACGTGCTCGACGCGGATCACTATGTGCGGGTGCTGAATACGGTCCTCAATTGGAATGATGATGCCGGCTGGAAAGACCGCGTCGTTCCCGAATGCGACCCGACGCAACTGATCCGCGACCAATTGCTCGATTATGACAATGCGCTGGAGACCGACGAGAAAGGCGTCTGGCTGGGTACCAAGCGGGTCAAAACGTTGTCCGCCAAGCGCACGCCCGATCATTTCTATTTCGGCAGCGCCAAAAGCTATCTCGGCGACATTCTGTCCGGCACGCGCGGCATTCGCCAGAATGCGCTCATCAGCCTGACCCTGCATTACCCGGATGCCGAATCCACCCGCGCCCGCCAGGAAGGCGTCAGACAGTTCATCACCAATCAGGTCAATACGCCGATCGCCCGTTTCCTGCCGGCGCTGATCCAGCGCAAGCATAATTTCGATGTGCTGTTCGATGCCTATGGCGATGGCGACCGGCCGATCCGGAGCTATTTTGGTCTGGTGTTGTTCTGTGATGACGGCGAGGAATCCGCGGCGATTTCCAATGCTCGGGTGTATTTTCGGGAGCTGGGTTTTCAGCTGCTGGAAGACAAGTATTTTTGTCTGCCGTTCTTTCTCAACTGCCTGCCGTTTGGCGCCGAGCGACAGGCGATACCCGATCTCAAACGCTACCGCACCCTGGCCACCCGGCATGCGATTCCGTTGTTGCCGCTGTTCGGCGATTGGGCCGGCACCGGCACGCCGACATTGAATTTTGTCTCGCGCAATGGCGAACACATGGCAGTGTCGTTGTTCGATACGACCGGCAACTACAATCTCTGCATCGCCGCCGAATCCGGCAAGGGCAAATCGTTTCTGACCAATGAAATCATCGTCAGCTACCTCACCGAAGGCGCGCAAATCTGGACGATCGATGTCGGCCGCTCCTATGAAAACCTCTGCGAAGTACTGGAAGGCGATTTCGTCAAATTTACCCACGGCTCGGGGATTTGCATGAATCCCTTCGAAATCGTGCAGAACTTTGAAGAGGAAGCCGATATGCTGGCAGGGCTCGTCAGTCAAATGGCCGCGCCCACGGAAAAGCTCAGCGATTTTCAAACGGCGGGCCTGAAACGCGTACTGAAAAACCTCTGGACCGAGAAAGCCCAGGCGATGTCGGTCGACGATATCGCGGCTATCCTCTGCCGGGAAGACGACCAGCGTTTGCGTGATGTCGGTGAGCAGTTGTTCCCATTCACGAGCCGCGGCGAATACGGCCGTTATTTCAACGGTCGCAACAACGCCCGCTTCAGCAACGATTTCACGGTGTTGGAGTTGGAGGAGCTGAAAGGCCGGAAACACCTGCAACAGGTCGTGTTGCTGCAACTGATCTATCAAATCCAGCAGGAGATGTATCTCGGCGAACGCAACCGCCCCAAGATCGTGATTATCGATGAAGCCTGGGATCTGCTCACCGAGGGCGATGTCGCCAAATTCATGGAGCACGGCTATCGACGCTTTCGAAAGTACGGCGGCGCCGCGGTCACCATCACCCAGTCGGTCAACGACCTGTACCGCAATGCCGCCGGCCGGGCCATCGTCGAGAACTCGGCGAATATGTATCTGTTGGGCCAGAAAGCCGAAGTCATCGAAGGCATGAAGCAGGACCGGCGGCTGCCCTTGTCGGACGGCGGTTACGAATTGCTCAAGACCGTCCATACCTTGCCGGGCGCGTATTCCGAAATCTTTTTCCTGACCGAGATGGGCTCGGGCATCGGCCGGCTGATCGTCGACCCCTTCAAACGGCTTTTGTTTTCCACCAAGCCGGAAGATGTGCAGGCGCTGAAACAATTGCGTCGCCAGGGCTTGAGTCTGGGCGATGCCATCCAGCAACTGCAAAGCAGCCGTAAAGCCAAAGAGCGGGAGGTCACCCATGGCCGCTAAAGCGCAGTGGCTGGGTATCGGCCTCATGGCGTTGGTCTTGGGGCTCATGGGCGGCACGATTGCGGCCACTCAGATGCTGAAAGAACCCTTGCAACGATTGAATCTGATCACCCCGGTCTTTGTGCTGGATCGTGGCCGCTTGATCCAGGCAATTCCGCCGAATGCCACCCCGGAGCAAATGGCCCGGACCGTCGAAGACTGGCAGCGTCTGGCCACCAAGTTGAGTAATGCCGGTTACCTGGTGCTGGATTCGACGGCCGTGGTCGCGGCACCGGACGATACCTATGTCAGGCCGGAAGGACAGTGAGGCCATGAGACGAAAGACGTCCTTTCGATACATTCGGCCACAAGTCCCGCTCGGGTCATTTCTGCTGAAAGCCTTGCCGCTTCTGATCTTGCTGTTGGCCGTGGAGCATTACATCGGCCAGCGGTTTTTGATCGGCGGCGATGAGCAGGTCGACCGCTGTTTGCCGGACAAGCGCATTTATCTCATCGATACCTACAACAAGGATATCTGGCGCGGCGATTTGATCGCTTTTCGGGCCGAACGAATGAAACCGTATTTCAAGGACGGCCAAATCATCGTCAAGATCGCCGCCGGCGTCACCTGCGATCGCGTCCAGGTCGACAGCCATCAAACCCGGATTAACGGGAACGTCATTGTCGAGGGGCTGCCGCTGGCCGAGAAACTCAGAAAACCGCCGTCCACCTTTAAACGCGACGAAACCATTCCGGCGGCCGCGTATTGGGTTACCGGAAAAACCCCAAAAAGTTTCGATTCGCGCTACTGGGGATACGTCTATGACCACCAGGTGATTGGCCGGGCTTATGCGATTTTTTAAGCACGCGCGGCAATCAAGCTCGGTGCGCCGGATGACCGGATTCATCATGTTGGCGATTTTGCTGACGCACGGTGCCGCGCAGGCTGAAGAGGACTGGCTGGTTCGTTCGCAAACCATTCTCGATCGACTGGAAGGACAGCCAAGGCCAGACTGGCTGGACAACAATCCGCATCAGGCCGAAGCCGATCAGCAAGCGTTGGACCTCGTCAATGCATCAAAATCCAAGGCCTTGGCTGCGATGCCCAATGGCCTGACAAATCACCCACAAGGCAAACCGGTACGGGTCATGTTCGTCTCGTTTTCGCTGGGGGAACCGGCACTCAAGGGCATCTTTCAGGAAGCCTCGGGTCAGGAGGATGTTCTGCTGGTCTTTCGTGGTCCCAAGCCCGGGCAAAAGCTGCCGGGATTTTTCGCCGATTTGAAAGCGCTATTGAAAGACATCGAGCCGGTTCCGAATATCGTGATCGATCCGACGCGCTTCCAGAAATGGAAGGTGACCACCGTCCCCGAAATCGTCGTCGAGGCGCAGGGCAGGGCGCTGCTTCGCGTCAAGGGCGTGACCAGTCTCGATTGGGTAAAGTCGCGCCAGAATGCCGGACGCCAGGGCGATCTGGGGAGTTTCGGTGAAGTGTATGACATTGCCGAAATCGATCTGCTCGAAGCCATCAAAAGCCGATTGGCTACGCTGGATGGACCGCGGCTAAAACAGCAGGCCATTGCCCGGTTTTGGGAAAAACGCCAATTCGAAGTATTGCCGGAAGTTCGGGAAGATCGGGACCGAACCATTGATCTGACCGTCACCGCGCCCCGGGATCTGATGGCGCCCAACGGCAACCTGATCATTCGTGCCGGACACACCGTCAATCCTTTGGACCAACTGGCCTTTGGGCTGTGTCTGATCGTCTTCGATGCCACGCAAAGAGCCCAGCTCGATACCGTCAAGCAGTTGTCCTGCCGAGACAAGAACGCACGCGTCCTTTATCTTGCGACTCAGTTATCTCGAGAGGACGGCTGGGAAGGCTTAAAAAATCTGGAAATAATGCTTGATGCGCCGGTGTATTTGCTGACATCGGATGTGCGTCAGCGTTTTCAGCTGCAGCATGTCCCGGCAGTGGTCGAACAGGCCGGCAACCGGATCGCCGTCCGGGAACGCAAAGTCCTTAAATCGGCGGCAGGAGCGAAGTCATGAAACGGCCGGCTCCAGAATGGCTGTTGGGGTTGCTTTTGAGTCTGGCGGTCGCCGGCCATGCCGAGACGACGAGCAAAACGATGGATCCGCTTTGTGCCGATGCCGAGCTGTGGTCCGGCAAACTGATCACCGATATTTGCTGGGGCTGTTTATTTCCGATTCGTGCGGCCGGTGCATCGCTCGGTGGCGGCAACGTGCCGAGTATCGCGACCGATCAGAAGTTCTGTTTCTGCACCGATCCTTTGGGGCTGCCGCAATTGGGCATGACCGTCGGGCTATGGAATCCGGCCCGGCTGATCGAAGTGGTTAGAAATCCCTGGTGCTCGCCGGCCTTGGGCGGGCACACGTTCAGCGCCTCGAAAATGCGTTTAGTCGCGACCACCGGCAAAGCCGATTTCGATGCCAGCGAGATGTCGTTTTTCAATTACCACTATTTCGCGTTTCCGCTCTCCATCTTGCTGGATCTGTTTTGGGACGATCGTTGTAACGCCGACGGCTACCGGGATTTCGATCTGCTGTATGTCTCCGAGCTCGACCCCACCTGGAACAGCGACCTGCTGGCGTTTTTCACCAGTCCCGAAACGGCGCTGTTTGCCAATCCGGCCGCCATTGCCGCCTGTGTCGCCGATGCGGCCGCCGCAGCGACCGGCAAACCGCTCGACGCCTTGTTCTGGTGTGCCGGCGCCTGGGGACACATGTATCCCTTGTCCGGGATTTCATCGACCAGCTACGGCACCGATCCGCGCATTTCCAGTTTGCTCGCCACCCGGGCGACGGCGGCCTTGCATCGCCGGGGCTTGGCCTGGAAGACTTCGGGGAACGACGCCTTGTGCGGTGGGCTGATTTATCCCTTCATCCCGAAATCCCAATACCGGCTCAGTATGTTTTATCCGGTCGCGGAAACCGAATCCAATCACGCGATTGGCGAAACCACCTTAACCTGGGGCGCGGGGCGCACCTTTCCCGGACCGGGGGAGGATCATCTCTATATCCTTTGGCGCTGGCAAGACTGCTGCGTGGGGCTTTAGATGGGCTTGGGCGCGTTTTTTGATCGTCATCTCCGGTTGACGCGCTCGCTCGCCATGACGCTGAGTGTCACTATGGTCTGGACGCCGTTCGCTGTGACTTGGGCGGATCCCATGCAGGCCGCGGGCAGCGAAGGGCAGCAAACCGGACAACAAATTTTGGGAGCTTTCCAGTTTCCACTCGATGCCGGCGGTGGCACGATGACGCTGAATCCGGGCACGACACAGGAAAGCTCGATTAATGTCAGCACCCTGTTTCCGGATGTAAACAGTAATAACAGCGTCACGGCCAACCTCACCAGTCTGTATGGCAATAACCCCGGCACGATCGCCGCAGGGCTCGATGCTCAAACGATCCTGAACGGAGAACCCAGCGCCACCGGCGAAGCCTATCGCACCCTCGTCAACAATGCGCACCAATCGCATCCGGACTTACAAAACGACCCGATCTGGAAGGCCGGCGATCAGGTGTTTGCCGATTTTACGCCGTGGGCAGCGTCGTTCTCGGACTGCACGACCTCCACGACCCAAACCACGACCACGCAGCCGGTACACATTCCCGGCTATCAGCTGTGTTTAAGACAGCCGACCGTACCGCAGAACTGTACCGCGACGCATGAGGTGAAAGTCGAACCGCTGCTCAGTTATGTCTCGGGAAATGGCGGATTGTCCAGTTGCGGACCGGGCTGCATGGATTTGTATGTCGGTGTGGTCGGCGATAATTACTGGTCGGCCGGTTGCGCCGTGTTCAGCTGGCAGGTCACTTATAATGTGCTGCATCCCGAGGCGATTATCAGCGCCACTCTGGAGGATGTCGAGTTCGACGATCATGCCCGGGTTTATTATGGCGGTAACCTGATTTACACCGGTTCCAGCGGCTGGGGAGGCTCTTGTGAGCTCAGCAACAGCTGGGTCGATCATCCCAACAAGGATGTCACGTATGCGTTTACCAGTACCGGCAACAAGGTCTTTCGGCAGGATACGATGGTCGGCGGCAATGGCGAAGGTTATTCGCGCATCCGCCTGCGTTACGACTTGTCGAAACTGATGACCCAGGACGAGTGGAGCTGGAGCGGACCGAACTGCCAGAATCTGGCCAGCGCCATTACCGATGGTATTTGCCAGGCGGGCAGCCAGCTCAGCTGTACCAACGATCCGGCCAACGCATCCGGATGTTACATCGAACCGGTATCGCAAGTGATGGTGTGCGAGTCCGATCTCGCCAAGGCGCCGGTGGCCGCTTCTGCAGGGATTCGCAACACCTGCATGAGCATCACCGCGGCCGGACAGTGCGATCTGAACAGCACCGGACAATGCTGGACGGACTCGGCAGGCACGCATTGTCTGTCGCCGCCCGACGCGGGAACTCCGAGCACGACGTGCGCTGATCTGGAGAACCGCGGCTGCGCCTTCATTAAAAGCCAATGCCTGGATACCCTGGCCTCGGGGACCTGCTGGGATAGCGTGGATACCTATGATTGCGGCCAAGAGGCCGGCATTCCCGGCATTCAAAGCAGCACGCAACAGCAATGCTCAGGCCCGATTCGCTGCATGGGCGAGGATTGCGTGACCGTGAACCGGGCGCAAAGTCAGGATTTTACCAAGGCGCTGGCATTGCTCAATACGGCCCAGCAAATGGCGATGGATTTGAGTTGCGACTATGCCAATGCCGAGCTGCAACAAAAAGATCCCAGTTCCTGCGAGGTATTCAAAGGCGAAGACGCCAGCTGCAAAATGGTCGGCGGTGTGGTGACACTGGTCGATTGTTGCAAAACGCCCGCCGGCAGCATGGGGCTGAGTCAATACATCGATTTGATCCTGGCCACCAGTCAGCTGGACAATGCGGTGATGCGCATGGATGCCACTTCTGCGGTGCGAGGCGTTTGGGAAACCATGCGCACGCCCTTTTCCGTGGCAGGAGATGCCTGGAACAGTTTCCAGGCGGATTTTGCCTCAACCGTCAATGATCTGGTCGGCACCGACATGATGAGCACCACCGATATTGCTTCGCAGGGATTGCTGGATTCATTGAAAGGCGAATTGATGAAAACGGTGGCGGAATGGATTGGCAGCACCTTTGGTGAAGCGGCCGGTAATGCGCTGTTCAGCGCCGGTGGGCAAGTGGCGTTTGATTCCTTGGGTAACCTGACGCCGGCCGCGCAATCGGGCGGCGTTCAATTGGGGGGCGGGGCAGCATTTGCAGGGACGATGTTAAGCACGCTGATGGCTGCCTACACCGCGGTCATGATCGCGATCATGATCATCCAGATCGTCTGGTCGTGCGAGATCCCGGAATACGAACTGGCAGCCAAGAAACAGTTGAAAGTCTGCAAGGACTTGGGTACCTATTGCGACAGTAAGGACCCAATTACCGGGCTCTGCCTGATCCGTAAGGAAAGCTACTGCTGCTACAACACGCCGCTGGCAAGGATCCTGAACGAACAAATCAAACCGCAACTGGGCATGGGGTTTGGTACCGCTGAAGCGCCCGAGTGCACCGGCATCAAAGTCGAGGATCTGGACAAGGTCGATTGGACTCAGGTCAATCTGGATGAATGGCTGGGACTGTTGGCGCAAACCCACCATTTACCCACCGCGGAAAATGCCGCTTCGATGCTCAATCTCGACCAATTGACCGGCACGGGCAGCCGACTCAATCCGCAACGGTATGGCGCCGCCACCGGTAACCGGCAAGATACCTTGACTCGCACTCAAGGCCGCATGACCGAGCTGGATGTGCCTACGGTCAAACGGCAATCGGAACTGGAAGGGTGGGGCATGGGGCCGCAGTAATCAGCCCCTGAAGCAATCAAGCGTTGACCGCGTCTTTCAAGCCTTTGCCGGGTTTGAAGGAAGGGGTTTTTGCTGCGGCAATCATAATGGCCGCGCCGGTTTGCGGATTGCGACCCTGGCGTTCTGCTCTTTCTTTAACCTCAAAAGAGCCAAAGCCGACCAATGCAATCGAGTCACCGGCTTTCAAGGCAGATTCGATGGTTTTGGTCAGTCCCTCCAGCGCCCGGCCTGCGTCAGCTTTGGACAGATTGGCGTGGTTGGCGATGGCGTCGATGAGTTCGGGTTTGTTCATAAAAATGTTCCTTGTGGGGGGGTATTAACAGCGATACTGAGTTTAAAGAATCGATAATAGCTGAAAACCGTAGAAATTAAGGAAAATTTCTACACAATTGGCCTTTGGTAGCTAGATAATCTCAAAAACGGCCGTTTTTGAGAGAGAGTAAATAGCAAAAAGCGACCGATCGGAATCAATCCAGTCGATTATCGGCTTTAACGTCAATCTCGGGCATTCCAATTTAACCTTTACCCGATTTATCCGCGATTGCATAAACCACATTAGTGGTTATCGCTTGGACTCGATCTTCATCCAGGTGTGACAAATTGGTGGTGCGCACCTGCGCAAGGCTTTCGGCATCCAATTGTTCGAGCGTGCCCCGATAACCACTACCCATAGCGATTTTCCACCAGTCTTCAGGCGACTGAAGCGGATGAGATCCTGATTCAGCAACGATGTGCGCAGTATGCACACCGGATTCTGCGAGCATGGCTTGTAGCCCCGACGGCTCCGAAATACGGTCCCAAGGGTTGAATCCTCGCTTCAGCTCTGGCCTCACTTCACCCACGGCTTCCCAAAAGACGCTATTGGCCGGTTCAAATAAATCCGGTCCCCAGGTGGTAATCGCCAGCCTACCGCCCGGTTTCACCATGCGCCACAACTCCCTGACCGCCTCAGTCATGTCCGGAACGAAGAAAATACCGAAGACGCACACCACCGCATCGAAAGAGTCATCGGGATAGCCCAAAGCCAACATGTCGCTGACGTGAAACTCGATGTTTTCCAAACTTCTGGCTTCCGCCTTAGTTCTGGCCAGATCAATCAGGCGCTCGGCAAGATCGACAGCAATGACGTTTCCGTTCGGCCCAACCATTTCCGCCGCTGGCAACGCAGATCCTCCGCTACCGGAACAGACATCCAGCACGCGTTCGCCCGGTCGCAAATTGATTTGTTCGACGGTACGCTGACCGAAGCGATGCCAAAAGGAGCTGACCGGATGGTCGAAGTGATCGGCGGCCGCATTGTAGGCCATCGAGGCTTTGGATTTGGCTTCTTCTACTGCACTCTTTGATGTCTCGCTGTCTACAGTCATTTTTTCTATTTGAGGAAAAACCAGGTTATCAAGATCGTAATGGGGAAACCACAATGACGGTTTTACTTGGAAACCCGTCCCATCAACGGCCCGCTTGTCTTCGTCCGCAGAGTAAACGGCTGATGACGATGGCAGTGAAGGCACCCAGAACAAACCCCCAAGTCATCGGCGTTATACCGACAGTAAAGAGCAATATCATCGTGGTAGTGGCACAGACTATCTGTACCGTGCCGAGAAAAATCCGTAACCATCCGCCGACGAACTTCGGAGGGAGATCAAATCTGTTCATCGATACATATACCTCTCATCATATGAGACTCAGGCGTAGAGCGAGCGCCGCTAGTGTAATACCCAGTACAGGGACAGTGAGAACAACACCCACCTTGAAGTAATAGCCCCAAGTGATCATCACGCCTTTGCGCGCAAGTACATGCAGCCAAAGCAGAGTCGCCAGCGAACCGATGGGGGTAATCTTAGGCCCCAGGTCGCAGCCGATTACGTTGGCGTAAATCATCGCGTCCTTTACCGTGCCCACTGCATGAGTTGCATCAATGGAAAGCGTGCCCACCAGAACCGTCGGCATGTTGTTCATGACCGAGGAAAGCAGCGCAGTGAGCATACCCGTTCCAAACGCAGCGCCCCATACACCTCTCTGCGCAAAGTAGTCGAGCAGTTCGGTGATATATCCGGTTAACCCCTCGTTGCGTAACCCATAGACCACGAGATACATTCCCAGCGAGAAAATCACGATTTGCCAAGGCGCTTCGAGTAGTACCTTGCGGGTGCTAATAATGTGTCCGCGCGCAGCGACAGCGAGCAGCAGCAGCGAACCCATGGCGGCTACGGCACTGACCGGCACCCCCAAGGGTTCGAGGCCGAAAAATCCGAACAGTAACAGTATCAGAACGCCCCATCCGACACGGAAAGTAACGATATCGCGAATAGCCTCGTGCGGCTCTTTTAGCTGGTTCACGTCATAGTTCGCTGGGATGCTCTGCCGAAAATAGAGTAAAAGTACAGCCAAAGCGGCGATGATCGCGGCGATATTAACCGGAATCATGACTAGGGCGTATTCATTGAAGCCGATCTTGAAAAAGTCGGCTGATACGATATTGACCAGGTTGGAGACGACGAGCGGAAGACTAGCCACATCAGCGATGAATCCAGCCGCCATGACGAAGGCGAGTGTCGTTGCCGGACTGAAACCGAGTGCCAGTAGCATTGCCATCACAATGGGCGTGAGAATCAGCGCCGCGCCGTCATTGGCAAACAATGCGGCAACCGATGCGCCGAATAGGACGATCAGCACAAACAGCGACCGGCCATTTCCGCCACCCCAGCGTGCGACGTGTAATGCCGCCCATTCGAAAAAGCCCGCCTCATCCAGCAACAAACTGATAATGATGACGGCAATGAAGGTAGCAGTGGCGTTCCAGACGATCTGCCAGACCGTCGGAATATCATCGAGATGAACCACACCGACCAGCAATGCCAGCGCAGCGCCCATTGTAGCGCTCCAGCCGATGCCTAACCCGCGCGGCTGCCAGATGACTAAAACAAGGGTGACGAGAAAAATCAGTAATGCAACCAGCACATTAATCCTCTCTTTGTAGCGGGTTTTCGAGTTTTTTCAAGCAACTCAGCAGGTCAATACGGGAAATGACGCCGACCACTTTCCCTGCTTCCACCACGGGCAGCGATGTCAAATGGTAATCCACCATCAGCCGCGCGGCAGCAGATGGATGCATGTCCGGCCCGACACTGTGCACTTCCGTGGTCATCAACTCTGCGGCCGTACGCCCTTCGGCCTTGTTCCGCAGGGAGTCCTTGGGACCGAGAAAGGAAATCCAGAAATTCTCCTTCCAAGCCGATTCGCGAGGTTCGAGCCGTTCGTCGGCTCCTCGGTAGATCAAATCCGCTGCTGTGACAATGCCCAGTAACCGGCCGTCGCCATCGACAACGGGAACGCCGTTGATACGATGAGTCAGCAACTGGTCCGCAATATCCTCAACCGGAGTTTCCAGTTGAACGGTGATGGGTTTGGGAGTCATATAGTCACGGATAAACATGATCATCCTCTTAAGCTTGTGGATTGATGAGCTTGCGAAGGCGTTCCACGCCTACCGGTTCTTCTCTCAACAGCGGAACCACCGCATAGCGTTGCGCATGATCACTGGCCACGACGTTAATTTCACGAAGCTCATTCGCGGCTCTCTGCCGCAGCAAAGACGATGTGGCCGACGTCGCCGCGATACTGTTGTTAATGATCCAGGCCCATGGCTCTATGCCGGCTCGTTTGAGGTCTTCCTTGAGGCTGGCCGCTTCCAGGACCGGTGTTGTTTCCGCCAGGGTAACGATCAGAACCTTGGTCAGTTTCTGATCTTGCAGCCGCATCAACGGCGTGG
>Ga0208625_100032_pt1 | contig 32782 bp, 25 predicted proteins | sample LakWasMeta8_HOW4_2_FD_183858 | JGI IMG/M metagenome (GOLD analysis project Ga0208625, IMG submission 183858) | Freshwater sediment methanotrophic microbial communities from Lake Washington under simulated oxygen tension - Sediment Metagenome... | ecosystem: Environmental > Aquatic > Freshwater >... | reverse complement strand
CAGAGACCCAGAAAGTCATACTGGTTCATGCGATAAATATTCGAGGCGCTGGAAGCTTGTACAGCCAGTTGCTGAAACTCGCTGATCCCCTTCTTGAAGAACAGAAGAAAATCCTTGAAGACATGGGATTTTCGGTCGAGATTGAGGTCCTTTTAGGCTCACCCCACACTGAAATCAATCGTCTGGCACGAGAAAAGGATGTCTCTTTAATTGCCGTGCATATGACTGCCGAGTCTTTAATCGACGACGCTTTTGTCGGCGGCGTCGCCTATGAGGTGATTCAGCATGCTGAAAAACCGGTGCTGGTGATGAAAGCAAAAACCGATGCTGGACAGTGCGAAACGCTATGTCAGGATATTCTCTCCCACATTATTTATCCCACAGACTTTTCAGACAATGCCGAGAGGGCTTTTTCCTATGTCGAAGAACTGGTCGAAAGCGGCTGTTCGAAAGTAACGCTATTGCACGTTCAGGAAAAAGAGCGAATCGATAAATGTCTTAAGGAACGTCTGGCGGAATTCAATGAGATTGACCAGGCTCGCCTGGAAAGGCTAAAGGAGCGATTAATCCATATCGGGGTGCGTGAAGTCAATATAGAGATTCCCTACGGCTCGACCACCCGGGAAATTCTAAGGGCAGTGAATAACCATCCCTTTTCGCTGATCGTGATGGGCAGCCAGGGGCGCGGCTTCATTTCCGAAGTCTTTCTCGGCAGTGTCAGCCACAATATCGTCCGCAAGGCGCCGGTACCCGTATTGTTGGTGCCGGCCATCCGATAATCATCTCATCGTAAAAAAAATCTGTCATGGTTTTCCTGGCACTGTCAGGTACTTTGGGAACAGGCACTGCGGACATCAAAATGATGATAGGAAAAATATGAAACCCCTTCGAGTTTTTCAACATGATGCCTGCGGAGGCATGGGCTATCTGGGGACATACCTGGATCAACGGAAAATTCCCTATGAGATGGTTTATATCAGTCGAGGGGAATTGGTACCTCCGAGCAAACAGGATGTTTCCGGACTCATTTTTCTGGGGAGTACACATAGTGTGAATGATAGCCATCCCTGGATTGAGGACGAGGTCGCCTTGATTCGGCGGGCCGCAGAAGCCGATGTGCCGGTTCTGGGGCTTTGTTTCGGCGGGCAACTGATCAGCAAGGCGCTGGGGGGCACCATCAGCCAAGCACCCGGTATGCAGATTGGCTGGTATCGAATTGAAGTGACACCGGAGGCGGCAGCGTTAACAGGTGCAAGGCTGCCTTCAAGTTTTGAAGTGTTTGAATGGCATAAAGAGATGTTTACCATTCCTCCGGGTGGCATAGCGCTATTTAATGGAAGCTGCGTAAAAAATCAGGGCTTTGTTCTTGGCCAATGTCTGGCCCTGCAGTTTCATCTCGAAATCACCCAGGGCAAGATACAAGATTGTTTGGCCCACGATACCGATAGCTTAAACAATAACTCTACTTGCGTTCAGAATGCTGAGAAAATGCTGGAAGGGTTAGCCGAACGAATCAAGCAGCTTCAGGGGGCAGCAGACACTCTGTTCGGTTGGTGGCTGAGTACTATAGAAAAAGGGAAACCGGTGGTTAAATGCCGGTGATAAAAAACGCAAACCACTCAGGCAGGCAATCCGTGGAAAAGGCACTGAACTCATCACTCCTCCGAGAGGCAATAATTTTATTTTGGTGCGTCATTGTCCTTTATCGAACTTCTCTATGTCATGAAGACTTTTACGACGGATGAATCATTTTTTTATCTCATCCAGATTCTGGCTGCGGTCGGTGCATTTGCGGCACTACTGATCGTTCTGGATTTTCTCCGGCGCTGGACAAATCCCCTTTCCGTTATTCCGCACTACGCCGCCCGACGTTCGTGGCATGATCGTTCCCTTACTTATATTTCCGCTGAATTCGGTGCCGATCCAGCTACAGGCTTGTCTACGGATGAGGCCAGACGGCGCTTGCAGCGCGATGGACGCAACGAGTTGCGTAAAGGTAAGTCAGCTTCAGCGTTGACTATTTTATTCAGACAGTTTACCAGTCTAGTCATCTGGGTACTGATTGGCGCGGCGGTGGTGTCGGCGTATCTCGGCGAAAAGGCCGACGGCATCGCAATCATGGTCATTGTCGTATTGAATGCTTTGATCGGTTTCATTCAGGAGTTTCGTGCCGAAAAAGCGGTTGTCGCTTTGACGCGATTGACTGCGCCGAAAGCTAGGGTGATGCGTGGCGGTCATTCCGTCGTTTGCGCGGCATCCGAAGTCGTGGCCGGCGATGTATTACTGTTGGAGGCGGGCGATTTGGTGGCGGCGGATGCGCGTCTGATCGTAGCTTCTGCGTTGCGCGCCAACGAAGCGTCTTTGACCGGCGAATCCCAGCCGGTGGAAAAGTCGGTCGACAGTTTGCCGCTCGAAACGCCTTTGGCAGATCGCAGTAATATGGTGTTTCTCGGCACCAGTATCGCGGGAGGTTCGGCGCGCGTATTAGTCACCGCTACCGGCATGCGCACCGAGCTGGGACTTATCGCGCAATTGCTGGATACGGCGGAAAGCGGGGTAACGCCGCTGCAAAAACGGCTCGATAGTACCGCTCGCTATCTGTTATGGGCTTGTCTCGCCATTGTCGCGTTGGTGTTTATTTTGGGCTTGCTGCGCTCCATCCCGCCATTCGAGTTGTTTCTTACCGCGATCAGCCTCGCCGTAGCCGCCATTCCCGAAGGATTGCCGGCGGTAGTGACGGTGGCTCTGGCGCTGGGTGTGCAACGTATGGTCCGCCGCAATGCCTTGGTACGACGCTTGCAATCGGTCGAAACCCTGGGTTGCGCGGAAGTGATCTGCACCGACAAGACTGGCACCTTGACGGTTGGGGAAATGACAGCGCGCCGCCTGGTAGCCGGCAGCCGGTTGTTCAGAGTTAGCGGCGAAGGTTATGGCATCGAGGGGACCTTTATCTGTGAAAGCAAACGGTGTACGCCATCACAAGATGCCGGGCTTCATGCATTACTCTATGCGGCAGCCGCTTGCAATGATGCCGAGATCGTCAATGAAGGTATCATTGGCGATCCGACCGAAGGTGCCTTGCTGGTCGCCGCTGCCAAAGGCGGCATCAACCGTGACGCAATTGAAACATCAGCCCCGAGGCTTACGGTTCTGCCATTTGATTCCGATCGCAAGCGGATGACCGTGGTGCGCCGGCAAGACAATGCCGTCCTTGCCTTCACCAAGGGCGCTCCGGAGGTTGTGCTGAACCGTTGCGCTCACATTCAGGACGATGGCACCGTTCGACGGTTGACCGATGAAGACCGCGCTGTTATTCATCAGTCCGCCCGCTGGATGGCCCAAGAGGCCCTGCGCGTATTGGCCGTCGCCCAGCGGTCATTGCCCGATAGCAGCGGCAGCGCCGAAGAAATCGAACGGGATTTGGTTTTTCTCGGCCTGTTTGGTTTGCAAGACCCTCCCAGAGCCGAAGCGAAGAGCGCAGTAGCGCGGTGCAGGAGTGCCGGCATCAAGACCGTGATGATTACCGGTGATCACCCCGACACCGCGACAGCCATCGCGCATGAACTGGGCATTCTCATAGGCGACGACATAGTGGTGATCGGTCGCGATCTGGAACGGATGTCAGATGACGAACTGGCCGAATCTGTAAAACAGATTTCGGTCTATGCGCGGGTGACCGCCGAAGACAAGCTGCGTATTGTTCGGGCCTGGAAATCGGGCAATAAAGTCGTTGCGATGACCGGCGATGGCATCAACGACGCTCCGGCGCTGAAGGAAGCCGCGATCGGCATTGCGATGGGACGAACCGGCACCGAAGTGACCAAAGAGGCTGCCGATCTGATCATTACCAACGACAACTTTTCCTCGATTGTCGCGGCGGTCGAAGAAGGGCGCGGCATCTACGACAACATCGCCAAAACCTTGGCTTATCTGCTCGCCGGCAATGCCGCCGAGTTGACGGTCATGCTGGTCGCCGTCTTGCTGGGCTGGCCTTTGCCGTTGTTGCCCTTGCATTTGTTGTGGATCAATCTGGTCACCGACGGTCTTCCGGCCCTGGCGTTGGCGGTCGATCCGATCGCTCCCGATGTGCTGAAACGACCGCCTCGCCCGCCGGAGGCGCAACTGCTCGACGGCGAGTTTGTTCGCCTCACTTTACTGACCGGCTTGTTGACCGCAACCGTTGCAATTTCAGCTTTTGCTTACGAATTTTATCTGAATGGCGACGGATTGAAGCACGCACGAGACGCCACGTTCACTGCGTTGGTGATAGCGGAGCTGATGCGGGCGTTCGGTGCGCGCAGCAACGGCAAGACCATTTTTGAAGTGGGTCTCCTGTCGAATCTTTGGCTGTTTCTGATCATCGCCTTGAGTTTTTCTTTACAAGTGACGATCCATCAGGTGCCGGTGCTACGATCCTTATTTTCCATAGAGCCGCTTTCCTTGGAACATTGCGTGGTCTGGATAGGCCTGGGATTCATCCCGTTGACGGTTTTGGAAATCATAAAAATTCTGCGGCGTCGAAACAATCCGGCCGTCAATCCATCGGATAGAAAGGGGTTGTTAAGATGAAAACCAGAAGAAATATAACTTTCAAAACTATGATTATGCTGTGCATTATCGGGCTAATGATCAACATTGCGCCTGTGCAAGCCAGAAACGGGGGCACTGATAATAGCCCAGACTGGTTTTACCCGGAATGGGCAGCGGCAGCCAAATATAACCAACCTATTCGGGTTTTGGATACCGATAGCGCCCTGGGCCGCTATTCACTGAATACCAAAGAGATTGGACTCAAGGACCTTGCCAGAATGCATGGACATCTTTGTGATGGACTGGTCATAGCCTTTGTTCAAATCAAAGCGGTTCTCAACAAGTTATTTCCAGGTAGTGTAGTGGATCGCACCAACCTTCGCGCCGTATCCAAGAACGGTCCCTGCTGGGTGGATACGGTGGCGTTCATGACCGGAGCGCGCATTAATTTCCAGACCTTGCGCATCGATAATTCCGTCGGCGATGGCTTCATCATACAGAAAATATCCACCGGAGAAACCTACCAGGTGTCATTGAAACCCGGCGTATTTCCAGCAAAACAGGCTGAACTCGAAGCGCATATCCGCGCATCGCGCGCCGAAGGCAAATTAGTCACCGCCACCGAAATCAACGAACTCGAGCGCCAATCAGACCAGTTGAGCCGGAAGATGCTGACGACGCCGCCCTCGGCACTGCTGGATGTACGCCCGCTGCCGAACTACCGGTTTGTACCGATGGATTTGTTCGGTGGGCGAGGTGATATCGTCAACAAAGATATGTCCCGCTGAGTCGGTTTGTAAATCGGCAGGTGAGACATTTAACCGACACCGAGTCACTAGAAGGTAATAACTTCATGCTTTTTTGGATCTTATTCTTTTGTTTGATGGGCGGTGTTGGAGGCGTGGCAGCGGCCGCCAGCGTCCTCGCCTTGCGGGAGGAACTTAGAAGGAGTCTCCTGCCTTTACTGTTGAGCTATGCCACGGGAACACTTCTGGGTGCCGCTTTTCTCGGGTTGCTTCCAGAAAGTCTGGAGAGGGCGGCTCCGATGGCTGTTTCAGTGACCATTTTAGTGGGGATTTTGCTGTTTTTTCTCCTAGAGAAATTGGTCATTTGGCATCATTGTCACGCCGAAATCTGCCACTCCGAGATATGTGAAGTCCATGGGCATGCGGGACCACTCATCCTGATTGGCGGTGCGCTGCACCATTTTGTTGATGGCTTCGTCATCGCTGCAGCGTTCCTGACCTCGTTTCCCTTGGGGGTGGCTGCGGCGTTGGCGGTATTCGCTCACGAGATTCCCCAAGAGGTCGGCGACTTCGCGATCCTGCTCGATAGCGGTTATCCTACGCGCAAGGCTTTCTTCTACAATCTGCTGTCCGCGCTCGCTATCCTGCCCGGCGCGCTCATTGGGTACGCTTATTTGGAGGACATGCAGGCGGTCGTGCCTTACGTGTTGGCGCTCTCTGTGGCGAGCTTCATCTATATCGCAATGGCTGATCTCGTGCCCGATCTGCATCGCCATGTGGCGCTTTCGGCAACTCGATGGCAGCTGCTTTTGATGTCGGCCGGCATCGGCAGCATCGCCATTTTTCACTTGATTGGTCTGGGTTGATCGCACATGGACATATTACTCGAACTCCATAATATATCCTTGTCGCTCGGCCAGCACCGGGTGCTGGACGGGATAGATCTGAACATCATCAGCGGTGAAATCCATGCGCTGGTGGGCACAAACGGCGCCGGCAAGAGTACTTTGGCCTATGCCATCATGGGATGCGAGGGCTACCGGTCGCAACAAGGAACTTTGCTGTTCGAAGGCAAAGGTATTGACGAACTGCCGATTCAGGCGCGGGCGCGTGCCGGGATCACCTTGGCCTGGCAAGAACCGGCGCGTTTCGAAGGGCTTCGTGTTTGCGATTATCTTGCTCTCGGCGCTCCTCATGGTGATCCAGTAGCTGCGCTCGAATCTGTCGGCTTGGTGCCGGACGAATACCTTTACCGCCCTTTGGACAAGACCCTGAGCGGGGGGGAGCGCAAGCGCATCGAACTAGCCTCGATAATCACCATGCGGCCCAAATTGGCCATCCTTGATGAGCCGGCGGCAGGAATTGATATGCTATCGCTCGACAACTTGGTCGCGACCATTCAAGGAATGAAAAGCGCCGGCAGCACGATTCTACTGATCACTCACATCGAACAAGTAGCTGCCTGCGCCGACCGTGCATCGCAGCTTTGCGGCGGACGGATCGTCTGCCAAGGGGAAACCCAAGCCGTGATCGAAAACTACAAAGCACGTCGCTGCCACCGCTGCGATGGGGAGACCTGTCACTATGGCTAATCTCGAGCCGCTTATTGACGCCTTACTGCTTGCCGGCGAAGACCCCAGCCTGATCTTGACGGAGGACACAGCACACATTCTGGCTTACGATAATCAGATCGTCGGCCTGCAATCGATTCCCGGCGTTGTTGTCCTCGCCAAGACCGAACAGAATGTCATCAAAGCGCAGATTACCATCGAGGAGGGTTTTATCATTGGGCAGCCCATACACCTATGTTTCAGCCTGTTGGACCGCTTCGGCGGGCAGAACGTGGAACTCGAGCTGACCTTGCGCCCCGGCGCGAGCGCGACCGTTTTGTCCCATTGCCTGTTCGCACACGCCGAACGGGCCTTTCATGCCATGCAGGCGCAAGTCCACATCCAGGAAAAGGCATCGCTCCGCTATCAGGAGTCACACTACCACGGCATATATGGCGGAATGACTGTGCAGCCCCGTGCCAAGATCCTGTTGGACAAAGAGGCTCTCTACCGTTCTGATTTTTCGTTGCTACAGGGACGGGTCGGTTTGCTTGATGTCGACTATGTCATTGACGTCGGGACTGACGCAGTGGCGGAACTTACGAGTCGGGTTTACGGCCATATCACCGATGAGATTCGCATGCGCGAGCAAGTCAATCTCGAAGGCGAACGATCACGAGGCCTCATCAAGTCACGAATCGCCGTCGAGGACGAGGCCACTGCACAAGTGATCGGGATTATGCACGGCAACGCGGCCGGTGCACGGGGTCATGTGGACTGCCTGGAAATCGTCCGTGGTCAGGGGGTGGTCAGCGCCATTCCCGAGGTTCAGGTCTCCCACCCGCAAGCCAAGGTCACCCATGAGGCAGCAATCGGCAGCGTGGATGCCAAGCAGCTTGAGACGCTCTTGGCTCGGGGACTGGAGCCGGAAGAGGCCGTGGACCGAATCATATTAGGCATGTTAGTTTAATGGCTGTTATACAAAGAGGGATTGTTTGCATAGCACTTCATAAAATTCGTCCAAATAGATTTGAAGTTGAACAGAGTCACCATGGCACATGTTCAGTTTACAAGATTTTCAGCGAACACAATATCCTAAAGCCGAACGCATTTATATCATTTTCGACAACGTCTGTTATTTAACCGGAAGCGGTCATTCAAGAGTTTGATTGTTTGACTTATAGAGTGTCTGAAATTGGCCGATCTTCTCCTAATGATTTCTTTTTTCACACCGCCAAATAGCCAGATAAAGCTTCAAAACTGATTTTCGCAAGGTATCCCATCCCTATCGCCATCCATCTTCGTGCCGGGGCAGTTATCCAAGTAGAATTCGGCTTCTTCCAGAGAGGTCATCTGTGAACAATAGACTTTGCCTTGGCATTGGAAGTGTGGTTCGGCTATCTCCGGTTCCACTACTGATTGGGCCGTTGATTTATCGACAATTTGAGCATGGCGATGTCCATACGTGTCGTAAGCGTAAACCCCGGCACCGATCAGCAACACAAACAGGAACGGCAGGCTGCCCCATCGCTTTTGTGACCGAACGATCCTCTGCTTCGGTTCTTGATGTCGCCTAACATAGGGGGTGGGCCTTGATGGCGATGGACGTTTTCTTGCTAAAGGCTCTAAAGTTAGCTGTTTAGGTGCCCCTTCGATATTGGCATGGATGGCGCGGAGTTTGCCACTGGCATCGGTTTCTGTCTGATAATGGAGAGTATCACCCACCACAGGAGGACGACTCATCCCTTGCAAGGCGGAGATATGGATAAATATGTCGTTGCCGCCGGTGTTGGGTTGGATGAAGCCGAAACCTTTGTGGTCGATCCATCGAACCAGTTTGCCAGTTTCTGTTTGCATAAGGGGGCATTGCCGAGGTTGGTATAGATCCTTAAGTATAGGCGGTATCGACTGGATGAAAAGCTCCGTCAAGAGTCAACTCGAATGCTCATTTTTTGGTCAACTTAAGCCTGTGTCCCGAAAACCAGGATTTTTCGGACAACTCACCAGATAACCCTTGTTTTTTGCTATCCGGAGCAACAGGATCTCTGTTGCTGGATCGGCGGACATTTGACTGACCCGTAAGAGCAAAACACGCAGCAATCGCCTTGCTTGGGTTTCAGCAAAGCCCCGCATGCCTTGCACTCATAGAAAAACTGGCAGGCATCGGTCGGCATGATCTCTTTTTCGGCATGACCACAGTGCGGACAGGTAATCGTCGATTCGAGAATCACAGCGCTCATTTTTTATCCTCTTTGACCGAAGACGGATACCCCGCATTTTTTGTCGCTTCGGTTAATTGGTCGGCCGTTGCCGCCGCATCGTCAAATTCGACCGTCGCGGTTTTGCTTGCATAATCGACCCTCACTTGCTGGACGCCGGAAACGTGTTCAAGTGCTTTTTTGACCGTGATCGGACAGACGGCGCAGGTCATGTTCTGGACATCGAGCGTGACCGTACGCGTTGCAGCCAGCGCCGCACCTGATGCAATGGCAAACGCAAAAAATAATAGAAGGACTTTGGTTTTCATCGGATTTTCCTCAATAGAACAGTGGGGCGAACCACGGAAAGGCCAGCAGCCCTAATAAAGGGATCGTCACGCCCCAAAAAATGAAACGCTGTTTGCGGATGACGTCTTCATCGGCGCAGGGTTTCCCGGCTTCGCACGAAGGCGCTACGAGATAGAGCTTGTGAAATGATAAGCCGATAAAAAACACGGCTAACCCCAGAAAAATGGGACGCAACGGCTCGAAGGCGGTGAGCGTCGCTACCCAAGCGCCGCCAATGCCGAGGCTTAACAACACTAAAGGCGCGACGCAACATAGGCTTGCGCCGATGCCGGCGAGAACGCTCGCGATTAGAGTTTGTTTGGAATTCATGACGATACCTCTGGAGTGTCAATGTGCTTAAAATAACATCCGTACCTAAGTACGGAGCAAGACCATGACACAGAAATTTTTTTCGATTGGCGAACTGGCAAAAGAGGCGGGGGTTAACGTCGAAACGATCCGCTTTTATCAGCGTCGCTGTTTGCTTCGACAACCCGTCAAGCCATTCAGCGGCATCCGGCATTACACGGAACGCGACGCCCAGCGGATACGGTTTATCAAGCAAGGACAGAAACTCGGATTTACGCTTGATGAGGTTGCAGAATTGTTGAGTCTAGAAGATGGACGGTATTGCCGAGAAGCGAAAGAGATCGCCCAGAGAAAACTGGTTTCGATACGCGAGCGCATCGAAGGATTACAAATAATGGAAGCGGCGCTATCCGATTTGGTCGAAGGCTGCGCGAGCAATTCCAACTCCGTTTCCTGCCCGATTATCCTTGCCCTTCTGAAAACGGTATGAACACGAGATAAAACCATATGGTCCGGAAATTCTGGATTTTTCGGACAATAGCTTGCCCCATTAAAATCAAATCCTTGCGTGTCCGGTAAATCTGTCCGAAAATGGCCGCATGAAAATAGGCTATGCCCGAGTCTCGACCGATGACCAAAACCCCGACTTGCAGCTTGACGCCCTGAAGAGGGCGGAGTGCAAGACCATCTACATTGACAAGGCCAGCGGCACAAAGCGGCAACGTCCAGAATTGAACAAATGCCTTGCCGCGCTCAAGGCGGATGATGTTTTGGTTGTATGGAAACTCGACCGCCTGGGGCGGTCGCTGCATGATCTCATTGCCTTTCTTGACGATCTGAAAGAACGCAAGATTCAGTTTCAATCTCTAACCGAATCCATCGATACCGAAACCCCCACCGGTCGGGCGATGTGGCAAATGATCGGAATACTGGCGGAACTGGAACGCTCGCTCATTCAGGAACGAACCAAGGCGGGCAGGGCGGCAGCTAAAGCTCGCGGCGTTAAAATGGGACGCAAACCCAAGCTGACACCGCAACAGGTCAAACACGCGCAAAAACTCATTGACGAAGGGGAAAGCCCGGCAACGGTCGCAAAGCTATTGAATGTCGCCAGATCAACACTTTATCTGCGCTTGGCGAATGGCGAGAAGGGCTGAAAGTTTAACCTTGACAAACTATATGATATTTCATATAAATAGGCATGGATGAAAAACCACAAAAACCGGTCGTCTGGATCGGCTCTTCTCATGAAGACTGGATTACCTTTCCGGACGATGTGCAGGATGTCATGGGCTATGCCCTTCATCTGGCACAGTGCGGGGAGAAAGCCGACAATGCCAAGCCGCTAACCGGCTTTAAGGGCGCATCGGTGCTGGAAATCGTGGACGATTTTGACGGCGATACCTACCGCGCGGTTTATACAGTGAAGTTTCAAGGCGTCGTCTATGTCCTGCATGCGTTCCAGAAGAAAAGCAAAAAAGGCATTGCGACACCCCAAAGCCATATCCAACTGATTGAGCAACGATTGAAGAGAGCGAGGGAGTACCATGAAACACACTACCGGCAAGAATGAAGAGGCGGTTGTCGTGACCGCGCATCCTTTTGAAGGGTTGACGAACGGCGAGGAACGCCTGGCCAAAGCCCAACTCGCCCGTCAGATTAACGTGGCGATCAAAGAACGTGGCTTGAAACAACAGGCAGCAGCAGAATTGCTCGGCGTGACGCAACCGGAAGTGTCTCAGATTGCCAATGGCCGCCTGTCCGGTTTCACCTTCGACCGCCTGTATCGTTGCCTACAGGCTCTCGATATGGACATCGAGATTACCGTTAGAAAACACATTCACGTCAACGACGCCAAAGCCGGAATCCACGTTTCGACCTATGCGATTTAATTAAGCGTTCGTTTTGTCCAATGTTCGGCCTTGTAAAGGCGCTAGTCTCTATCTCTTTTTTTAATTGTATACGCTGTTTTTATTGGCTAGAAAACAGGACTTATAGTGGAAAAAATTGTAAGCTGTTTTACAATGCAATAGATAATGCAATTCAATGAGCCCAGGAATTCAAAAATGATCCCACTTAAGCCGGATCGATACGCCTTCGGTCGCCACGAAACTTTCCCTCTGCGCTTTGGTTGGCTCCCTAAGGGCTATCAAGCTTGGTCGGAAAATTCGAACGTGTTTGAAGACGAGGAAGCTACAGTCAGGCTCGGCGTCGGCAAAAACATGGTCTCGGCGATCAAATATTGGCTAATTGCTACGCAGGTGGTTCAATCCGATCGTCAATCTATTAAGTCCTCAGTCCTCGGAGAAAGTATTTTCGCCCTTGATGGTTGGGATCCCTATCTCGAAGATGATGCGACGATTTGGCTTTTGCATTGGCTGATTGCTTCCAACCCCGCTGAAGCGACCACACCATTCTGGTTCTTCAACCGATTCCATAAGCCGGAATTCTCCATGAAGGAACTCATGGATGCGCTGAAATATTTCGTTTCGGAACAACTGTCCGCACGGGTCTCCGAAGCTACGCTCAAGCATGACGTGGCACTTCTAGTTCGTATGTATCAGCCTACACTGAGCTCGAAATCCATTCCTTTAGAAGAAGGTTTAGATTCACCAGTGGCCATGCTTGGGTTAATGGAATTTGCATCGGGGTCGAAATATCATGAGTCCAAACCAGAATTCCGCTCTGTGCCGGTCGCGATCTTTGCCTTTTCGGTCGCCCAACTGCTTGTGGAGTCTGGTGCATCCAATTTGCCGATCGAACGCCTTATGCGTAGCGATGGCACCCTTGCGGCTCCTGGCTCTGTGTTTAGGCTCACGGAGGAATGTCTCATCGCCAAACTTGAGGAAATGATTGCTTGGTATCCAGGAGTTTTCGATCTCAGAGAAACAGCAGGAGTCCATCAGCTCTATCTTCTCAGAGAAATAGAACCACTTGCTTTGTTGCGTCGACACTATATTGGAGCGCACTCGTAGATCATTATGTCAATCGCCCAATTTATTAACGTCAATACAAGCTATACCCGCTCGATCAATATCGAGCGTGACAGCGAACACCGGAATAGTGTTCGTCCTTATATTTTAACGAGCCGGGCCGTTCAGGTGCTAGACCGGTTTGCCGATACCTTGAAACCAGTAGAGATTCCTCGCGCATGGGCTCTGGTAGGTCCTTACGGCTCTGGCAAATCAGCTTTTGGCTTATTCCTGTCGCAACTCTTGGGCAATAAAGAAGATGAGACGACACAGCATGCAATTGCCGGCTTGCAACAAGTCGCTCCCGAGCTAGCTGAGCGATTCAAAGAGAATTGTGCAGTAACCAAAGGCTACTGTATCGCCACTCTTACGGGTAGCCCTGAACCGCTTGGATGCCGTTTAGTACAGGCATTAAACCGGGCTGCTTTGCGGTACTTTGGTAGCCGTCTCGATTGCAATCTACAAGTGCTTTCTCTGCTAGAGGAAGCTGCGAATGAGATTAATCCTAAGGCGAGCCATATCCTTGCTCTCATCGCCGAATTACAGCGCGCAATCACTAAAGCAGGCGGTGCAGGCCTCCTAATCGTTGTAGACGAACTCGGCAAATTTTTGGAATATGAAGCTCGCCATCGGAGTAGTTCAGAAATTTTTCTGTTGCAGGCATTGGCTGAGCATGCATTCCGCTCTGATGAAGCACCTCTCCAATTAGTCGTTCTGCTACATCAATCCTTCGAACAATATGCGCAAACCCTCGGCGATCAGCTTCGCAATGAGTGGAAAAAGGTTCAGGGTAGGTTTGAAAGCATTCCCTTTGTTGAGACCGCAGAACAAGTCATCCATGTCATCAGAGCGGCTCTCGTGCAGAATCTTGACCCGCCCATACAGACTCAAGTTGAAGCTGAAGCACGTCAATTTGCCGGCTCTTTGGCTCAGCATCGCGCGTTACCTCCAGGCATGTTGACGGACGAAGCCGCCGTCCTGTTTGCGGGTTGCTATCCGTTACATCCAGTCTCCCTTTTGCTATTGCCGGCTCTATGTCAACGCGTGGCACAGAACGAGCGAACGCTTTTCAGCTATTTAGGAAGTCACGAACCGCACGGTTTTATGGAAAGCTTGAGTCGGCTCAGCGTTCGAGAAGATCGGTTAGACTGGATATACCCTTGGGAAATCTACGATTATTTCATTCTAAATCAACCAGGCCTAGTCACTGATCCACTTACTCATCGCCGCTGGGCGGAGGTCGTAACAGCCGTCGAGCGACTTGGCGACGCGCCTGAAACAGACACATTCCTGCTCAAGATGGTTGGGCTCATGAATATCATTGGCATTCAAGGCGGGCTCAAGGCTTCACTTGAAGTGCTGACGCTGTGCCACGAAAATGCCAAGGCCACAAGAGCCGCCCTCGATACTCTCAGCGAGCGCTCCCTTATTACCTTCCGCAAATTTAGCGGTGAATACCGGGTCTGGCAGGGTAGCGATTTCGACCTAGAAAGCGCACTTTCGGAGCAATTTTCCCAAATTGGACAGATCGATATTGCCGAGCTCTTGAACCAAACTAAGCCGATGGCGCCGATCGTTGCTCGCCGCCATGCTATCGCAACGGGTACTTTACGCTATTACCAGCCGGATTTCGTCAGTGCGCAAAGCATCAACCGAGTCCAGTCTATGGATAAGCCGACTCTATTTGTGTGCCTTGCGGATACGGAAGATGAAGTGGTTCAGTTTCGGCAAACGCTTACCGGACTTGGTAAAGGACACACTCTTGGAGTTATTGTCGGGAACCCGGAACCCCTGCGCGAGGCCGTATTAACCGTATTTGCGCTTTCACGCATACAAAGTGAAAACGCCTTGCTCGCCAATGATCCCGTAGCTCAACGTGAACTCAAGGATCGACTCTCCGCAGCACAAAAAACTGAAGCTGTCGTAATTGCCTCGATCCTGGAAAATCCTGGCCAATCTGAGTGGATTGCCCAAGGGCGCATACCTTTGATCGCCACCAAACGCCAGCTTCAACAAAAATTCTCCGAAATATTAGATCAGATTTATCACTCTGCACCTTTGTTGCATAACGAGCTGATCAATCGCGATAAGCCATCTGCCAGCGCAATGGCTGGGCGTAACAAACTCATCGCAGCCATGTTTGAGCATGGTAATAAAGAAGATCTTGGGATTGAGAAATATCCCTCCGAAAAATCGATGTATCGTGCCTTGCTCAGGGCAACAGGACTCCATTACAAAAGTGACGATGGCTGGCAATTTGGCCTGTCCCCAGGTTTGAATGATAAGTATCGGATTCGGCCAGTTTGGCAGGCTATTGAGAAACAACTCAACGCTACAGAAACCGACCCGCTTCCGGTCGCTGAGTTGTTTGCACATCTCACTCAACCCCCATATGGCTTAAAAACAGGCGTAATCCCCATTCTATTTTTGACTATTTTCCTCGCGAATAAAGATGAATTGGCGTTATTCGAAGAAGGGAACTTCGTCCCCTTTCTGACTGTTGAGGTTTACGAGCGACTTCTGAAAAGCCCTAAGTCTTTTGGCCTCCAGCGCTTCCGGTTAGATACTCTACGGGAAGCTCTATTCAGACGATATGCCGAAATTGTGTCGGGAACGATGCCGAATGAAGCCACTCTGCTTTCGGCCGTCAAACCATTAGCGCAGATGATGATGAGTTTGCCAGATTATACCAAACGAACCCGACGCCTTTCCGCTGAAGCGATCTCGGTACGGGACCTATTTTTCGAAGCAAAATCTCCAGCCCAACTTGTCCTAGCCGATCTGCCAAAAGCTTGTGGGTTCATGTCTCTCGCCAGCATTACGCCTGATGAGGATCAATTGCATGCGTTCGCCCAAAAATTCCAGGGTACTATTCGCGAATTAAAGGGGGCATACCATAGCCTGCTGTGGGATTTCCAGACCATGCTCAAGAAGGCATTCGGCGTCGAAAGTAATGTCATGCTACATGATCTTCGCGATATGCTACGTGGTCGCTGCATGCAGCTTGAACAATACACCATTGATGTCCATGGACTGCGAGCGTTCATGGGGCGCATTGTGGATCCTTACGGCGAAGAAACCCCTTGGTTAATCAGCATTGCGAGTTTCCTTGGACGAAAACCACCAGAGAAATGGACCGATGACGACATTAAGGTCGTGGAATATCGTATAACTGAGTTCGCCAAACGAATTCGCGATTTGGAGCGGCTACGTTTTGTACAACAAGACCGGATTGCTGACCATGGAGATCAGGTCGAAGTGATGTTACTGAAAAGCGTCCAACAACAACGCGGTGAAACCGAGCTGTTTGTCACGCTGGATTCGGCCAAGAAACGAGCTGTGGCAGATACTGTAAACCAAATTTCAAAGCTTCTCACGGATTTAGACGACACCAACTTGAAGCATGCCGCTCTTGCTCTAAGTTTTGCCGCTGCTACATCCTCGTCCCAAGAGTCTGATGGGGATTATGAATATACTTCGGTGGAAGGTAAGCCATGAGTATAAGTAGTGCGAGTAACAAATCAGTCCGCCATGTTCTAGGTATATCCGGTGGCAAAGATAGCGCAGCTTTAGCTATCTATATGCGGGATAAGGTTCCCGAGATGGAGTATTTCTTTACTGATACAGGCGCAGAGTTGCCTGAGGTATACGACTATCTTGATAAACTTGAAGCCTACTTGGCTAAACCGATAACTCGTTTAATGACTAATGGCGACTTTGACCACCTTCTCAAAAAGTATAACAATTTTCTTCCCTCACCAAACACAAGGTGGTGCACTCGCGAGATGAAAATTCGTCCGTTTGAAGAGTGGGTAGGAATTGATAATGTTATCACATATGTTGCCATACGGGCTGATGAGGATCGCGATGGTTACAGAAGCACAAAAGCAAATATCCAACCAAAATTTCCGTTTAAAGAAGATGGGATTGTACGCTCGGATATTGAGCGAATTTTGATAAATTCCGGTGTTGGGTATCCAAAATATTACGAGTGGCGAAGTCGATCAGGATGCTATTTTTGTTTTTTTCAACGTAAAAACGAGTGGATTGCGCTCGCTGAACGGCATCCAGATCTTTTTGAGCGCGCCAAGAGATATGAGAAGGTTAATACCTCGACCGGCGAGCAATTCACATGGTCACAAGGTGAAACGCTAGATCAGTTGGTTGCTAGAGCAACTGATATTAAGGCTCTGGCCAATTCAAAGAAAACCGTAACTAATCGTATGCCCTGGCAAGAGCAGTTAGCAAGTCTCACTGATGAGGAAGACAACGAGTCTTGCCTCATTTGCACTCTCTAAGATAAACGCTAATCTATTCGCGATTTAAGTCCCACCGTCTGAATAATGAACGATTCCGTCACCGTCACCGGGCAAAGTTCTACGAGCCCACCAGCCAGCGCGTGGGTGCGTTTCTTACGCTCCTACGGCCCCACACCCAACAACCTGAGCTTGTTTGACGAATATGTTTCGGCCGCCTTGGCTAAAGCCAAGGTCGATCCTATCCGGCTCGAAAGCCCCCAGCTTGGGAAGATCTTGGAACATGTCCGCTCCGGGGCTCTCGGCTCGGTCCTGATAGCTGGGACGGCAGGTGACGGTAAGACCTACCATTGCCGGAGCCTGTGGTCCGAGCTGGGAGGAGAAGACCGCTTATGGTCTGCGCCTGAGCCGATCAAGAAACTGTCCCTTGCTGATGGCCGGATAGCCATATTCGTCAAGGATCTTAGCGAACTCAGCGACGAACAAGGAGACGACGCTCTGGGCTTGTTGGAGAGATCTGTTCTTGGCGATGAGGTGAATGAATTCCTTGTTCTTGCTGCGAACCACGGCCAGCTCTTGGAGCGGCTCAGGTCATTAGGTCTACGTCAACAGCGCGCACAACCTTTGCGTAAGCCTATCCAGGACGCCTTCCTGCAATCGGGGCAATGCCATGAAAGACTTGCAGTCTTCGACCTAAGCAAAACGGCCCATAGACATTCCCTCGAAGAGTCGCTCGATGCTGTCTCGAAGCACCCAGGTTGGTCAAATTGTTTAGGGTGTTCCCTGGATATGGATGGGCGCGTCTGTCCCATCGCCGAAAATCGCAGGCGCTTATTGGGTGAGAGCGATGGCCGGCGAATGGCCAAGAGATTGGGCGATCTTGTTGAAATCGCAAGACATAATGGCGCTCATCTACCTGTCCGTGATTTGTTGGCCTTGTCCGCAAACATGATACTTGGCCATCCAGACGCTCGCGAGGGCCTGATGTCCTGCTCGGATATTGCACGAATTCAGCAAGCCGGTACTGCAGAAAGGGGCAGTATCTACGGCAATGTATTCGGAGCGAACCTACCTAGGCGACGAACGTTATCTCGCCCCGTATTCAAGGCATTGACGGCTTTCGGAATCGGAGAAGAGACGTCCAATGCGGCAGATGGCCTCTTGGTATACGGGGCCGACGACAGCAAACTCTCCGATGTTTTCTCGCGTATTGTCGCCTCGGACACTGTTTATGGGGCTACTCAATCCTATTTAGCAGCCCAAAGGAGATATTTGGAAGGCGAGGAGGGGGCGAGACTCGAGGAAGGAGCAGCGGATTTTCTCAACCGTTTGGAAAGCCAGAGACAGCGGCTGTTTTTCACCCTTCCAGAGGATGAGCCTGGATTGCGGTTCTGGGACTTGACCACATTCCGATTCGCTGGAGACTATTTGGAGACAATCGTGGCCCTCTCTCAACGAAAAGGAATCGCGGAGCCTGCCCGCGCCCGTTTGGCTCGAGGACTTAACAGAGTCATGTCTGGTTTGCTACTCGAGAACACCGACAAGATATTCGTCGCTAGTTCTGGGGGGTTCACGCATTCGAAGATCAGCGTACTATGTGACACAGAACTCCCCGCGAGACGTACTCCTGGTGGCATAGGTATGGCGATTAGATTAGATGAAATAACGGATCGGCCCCGCATCGATATCGCTGTCGCGTTTGATACAAGATGCTTGGTTTCCCTCCCGCTATCACCCATTCGCTTCGAATTTCTTTGCCGAGTCGCCGAAGGAGCGCTTCCAGCAAGCTTCTCCAACGAGTGCTTGGAAGACTTGATGGCCTTCAAGGCTAGGCTGCTCCGCCAAGCCGAGCTATCCCGTTCTGGAATGGAACAGGAGAGCGAACCTTTGCCCGACGATGGCACACTCTCGCTTAATTTCATCGAGATAGAATACAGCGGCCATGGCTTCTCGAGGCCAATCGCGGTGAGGGTTGGGATATGAGAGAGCGCATCGACGGCGTCGACTTCGCGGTCGACGAGCACATCTGGGGGCATCGGCTCTACGACGAGCAGCTGCCACATCTCACGGTCATGGAATTCTTGAGCGTTCTCGGCTCTAATAAGGAGTCTCCTTTGGTCGAGCCTTCCAGCGACAAGGCTCGTTACAAGCCGCAACGGCAAATTCGGTTGCGCTCTTTGCTGTTCAACAACCCCTATGTTGAAACGGTTCGGAATCGCCCCATCTCGGATGGCGACAAATGGAACCAATGGCGGGAGCTGTTTATCGCTGATGCAACGGGGCATGGTGACGAGAATATCGATTACCTGCGTGAGGTCTTCCTTAGCTTCGACGACTTCGCCAAGGCAATTGAACTTCTGAGGTCTTCCGCATTCGAGGCCCGCAGCAACAAACGCTGGAGTTCCAAGTTTATTTTTCCATTCGGCCCCGACGCTCTCTATGAGGATCTGCGGATTAACACCTCTGGAGCCTCGAACGACCGCCGCTTCTTCGCTAGAACGGGGGAATTACTCTATCTGATGCTGTGCCGAGCAGCCAAAGGCCCTCAGCTTGGCGAAATGCTTGTCGAGCGCCTCTTTGTATCCTCTTCCCCACTCAACCGCCTTGTCAAAGCGTTGCAGGGGGAACCCCAGCATGCCCCGGAACCGAGAGATGTTGGATATCTGCCACATCGTTCGCACCTACGTTTCGACAGGCTTTGCGAAGATTGGCTCGCGATTCTCTCGCGTGATATGCCTGTCTATGACGCCTTGGAGCATCTCATCTCTAGCGCGGGCCTCAACCTGTTGCTCTACTTCCTCGAATGTTCGAAAGCGGAATCTGGTGACACCGACCCTGTCGAGATCGTCTGCGAAATTGTCTCCCGCGAGCGTAGCAAAATCCGGGCTCTTTCGGGCGAATCATACCAGGTCAACCAGGCGCTCTCTTTGAGGGCGGTTAGAGCCTCAATCGAGAATTTCCTACTCACTCCAGAATGGGAGGCCGCATTGGCCTCTGCCGATCCGAAGGGGCAATGTATGCTCGCGCTGCGAGAACGTTTCCAATGGCCATCCACAGAGAGCGACGAGGACCACGACTATAGTCAGATGACTGGAGAGGGAATGGCTCGGTTGCTGATTGACAAAGCCCTAGCCAGGCACGAGCAGCATTTTGGAAAGATTCATGCCACCTGGTCTCGCGCGATCGGACTGAGCTCCAGAAGGCTCTCTCGCCGGACGCGCTACGCCCCCAACGATCGCTTACTCAAAACGTTGGTCGTCACCATGGTAGACGAACGCATGCAGTTCGACGATTTCCTCCATGAGATTAAGCGCCGCTATGGGTTTGTGATCAGCGATGCGGAAGGCGGACATCTGATCAGGGACGGCAGAATCGACCGAGAAGCCCTTAGCGACAATCGTGACAATTTGGAAAACCGTCTGATGAGCCTAGGTCTGGTTCGAAGACTCTCGGATTCCTGCTCATTCGTCGATAATCCATTCGCTACCGGAGAAGTGAATTGATGCTAATCAATCGAATTGTGGGACGTGTCGGAGCAGACATCCTTCGGCAGCGCCTTGCCGACACTCGACAAAGCGATGGGAGCGGGGCCGATAGCGCAGCCCTCTTCAGGCTCGACAAGCTCTCGCCAGGACAAATAGCCGCCGTGGTCCGTGAGATTCTCGCTAGTCCCGATTTGGCTCTTAGGATCGATCTTCGCATTCCCGTAACTTTGGTTGAAGGAGAGGATCTTCCTCCAGATGCGCTGACTTTCCTCAATGCGGGAGCGGTCAGAAATGCTGGTACGACCCGAGAGGCATTGCTCACCGCCAACGGGAATGAGCACAACCTCGCCGATACATTGGGCCATGTTTCTGCACTCGGCGCCAAGGAGTTTCGGGCCAATGATGAAGCTTGGGTGGAGGCTACGTGCCATGTAGCCGGCATGTCGCCGACTCCAGAGGATCGGGCCGTGTTCCGGGCTGCTCTCAAGGGTCTAATAGCCGCGGTCGAGCTTTCACTGAACGAGCTAGGGGAATACTGCGCGAGGATTAGAGAGGCGACGACCGTTCATGGACATCCCATCCGCCATGCATTGGGGTGGGCACTTCCATGCGTTGGACTCCCTAAAGATACGTTGCTTTTCTCCAACGTCAAAACCTATGGTTCTACCTCGACTACATGGCGCAAGGCTTTCGAGAAGCTTTACGCAAACCGAGCCCCCCTCTTGAAGAGGCTCCGGCCGAACGGTCAGCCGCTCGACCCTGACGAGATGCGCGAGCGCTTCGAGCAAAACGCCGACGCTATCGCGGAATCCGCGCGTGCGACGATCAAGGCGTTCATCGAGGCATCGCCTGGGGACTCTCAGACAGCGATCGATTTGGCGAACCTTGAATGGGAGGTGGACGGCGTCCATTACATCTTCGATAAGACCCGCGCTAAGCAACTCGGCCTCGCTGAAGCGACCATCCATTTCTTCGAAAACGATTGCGATGACGAGGCTGGCTTGCTAGACGAGCGTTGGCGGAGCTATCTGGAAGAATTTAAGGGCAGAGAACGTCGATCAGAGGGAAGCGATGAGGACGATGAAGCATTCTTCGACCTGCACCGACGCTACATGGAACAAAGCCCTGCGCTCCATTCGCGATGGGAGAAGTTCATTTTCGGCAAGCCAATTGAATGCCGTGACTTCCTGGACGGCTTCGCCACCACCGCCCATCGCCTGATCGCTCGGGCGGGAGCTCCCACTTCCAGACAAGAGCGGTTCCTTCGCTTCACCGTTAGTAAGGGTCGAAAGGAGTGGCGTGAGCGCTTCAATCATGATGTTGGAGCCTTCTTCACTCTGATGTATCGCGGTCTGTGTGAATTGATGGGGGATAAAGTTGAATGGCGCGTCGAGCGGATGGGCACTGCGAACCTGCCGGATCCGCTCTTCGACTTCTCTTCCTTCGCGGCTAAAGAGAAGGAAATCCGGGGCAGTAAATTCAAAAGAGGAGTTTCACTTGCTCGCCAAGCTATCCAAATCAAGTTCGAAGTTGCTCTAGTCGAAGGCCTTGGCGACAACCAAAGCATACTAGAAAAGACGCAGCTTGTCTGGGCATTTAGACCGGACTCGATCGGGCTCTCGCTGCTCGATGATATGCGACGCCTACAAGAAAAAGGGTCTATCGCTTGCACCGAAGTCCCTCGCCGAATGGTCAGCAAGAAAGGAGGTATACAAAGCGTGTCCTTGCTGGACACCAGCACGCTTGAGGCGACCTTCTCAAGGGACGCGGGCTCTTTGGTGCCAGCTGCTGCGAAGTTGAAAAGCTTGCGAAACGTGATCAAGGTCGCGATTAACGAGCTCTCCTCTGAGGGGCGTCTGACTTTGGAGCAGCGCGACGAACTGAAGGTTACATGGGAAGCCTTTGAGGCTGACTACAACCAGGCAATCAATGATTTCATTGAGACTGGTCTCCATGGTGAAGCAGTCATGCGGCAAGCCGACTCCTTTGCTACTTTCTTGCGGGCTTTACTTACCCATGCCAGAGGCGATGTCTGCCGCACCAAACTCGTCTCCGAAGCACTCTCTATCGGCACGGTCAGAATTTTGGGCGAACAGCCTTGTGTCATCATCCCTCCCTGGCATCCTGAGCGAATGAAGGCCCTTGCGGTGAAAACTCGTCGAGTCGCCGGTTTGGTCTCCTATATGCTCGGGGGATCAAGTGTTTCATTCGGAGACCGGAATATCTTCTTCCGGGAGTTTTCTGAGGAGTTGGCGCATCCATTTTATCCAGAGATAGCCATTGTCACGCGAAGCGGCTGCCCGGTGCTAGTCTCTGAGACTAGTACCGTCAATGGATACAGCCTCCTTGAGCAGCCAGTCCGCGGGGAGGATAGTTCCCTTTCGGACGTGGACCCGAGCTTGGCCGCAAAACAGGCCAAAGAGCTTATGGAGCGCTATGTGCGGCTCCAGCCTCATGAGGCCGCCAATCTGAGCGTTCTTCTCTACAACTCGGACGCCGCCGAGCTGCCTCTCGCCTTCGTGCGCGAGCTAGCCGAAATGCAAACAAATGGCGGATTCCAATGCAATGTCTCAGTAAGGCATCGGGATCCGGAAAAGCTGCGCCGGGTCTACGCGGAGCTTGTCGCTAAGGCTGGTGACGATCCTGACCTTCCAGTAGTCAGCGAGACTTCGGAAAACTTCATGTCGAAACTGCGTATATCGGCCGTCCCCGCGTCATCGACTCCGCCTTCCTCCTCTGCAGGCTTCCGCCCCTTCGATATAGCCTTCCTGCACGATGTTGTTTCCAGGACCGCTATGGTGGAATGGATTCCCGTCGATTGGAGTAATGAGCGGGCGGACTTGGAGCACATCCCCTCCCGCTGGTCCTACCGTAGCGTCTCCGGCGAGAACGAACTCAAGTCGACCACTTTCCTCACATGCCCGCGTCAGACTGCTACTGGTTGGGCGTATGTAAACGCTGTCGCCTCTGTCTCGAGGCAGCTGGACGCTCCTTTAAGCACCCAACTTCTTCCGGCTCGTAGGATTTCCCTCCAAAGCAAGAGCCTGCGCGAGATCTTGGACGATGCGCATGCCCTAGCCGAATGGGTCGCCACCTACGACGAGCTGCTGGACAAGCGACAACTACAAGCCAACGGAATCACGGTCGTTCGCTATCGGAGAGTTTCGACAAACGGGAGAAACATGATCGTGAGCTCCACCTCGGAGTTGCGCTTATTGAGTGTTCTCCTTCGGAGACGGCTGGAGGAACTTATAACGCTTAGTCCAGACCAGTTGACCGCCGTGACCGATCGTGCGACGAAAGACGCTCTATCAATCTCGGGGGATATCATTCTGAGAGCAGCGAAGAGAGGCGTCTCTGCTGGCGAGATGATCGGCCTGGTAATGAGTCGATATCTCCTCGATAGGGAGCTCAAGGGATTAGTCGGCAGAGATCGGAACGGTTTCACGGCTTATTTTCTGCTGGATGACTATGCCGATTGGCTTGCTCAGCGCGAGAGTCGAATCGCGGATATATTGGGCCTTTGCGTAGAAGAGGCCGACGAAGAGCTAATGCTACATGTGGCCATTGTCGAGTCCAAATACGTTTCTGCACTGGGAGTTGCAGAGGCGCGTCGATCCTCCAAGGCTCAGCTCATGGCTACGCTTACCACATTTCGGGAGGCGCTCTTCGGGGATCCAGGTCGCCTCGATAGGGATCTCTGGCTCTCAAGGCTAGCAGACCTGCTTCTTGACGCAGACATCCCCCCGGGATGCGCTGGATTACTCGAAAGAATACGGGCTAAGCTGCGGGACGGAGAGGCGAGAATATCCTTGCGAGGCTATTCTCATGTATTCATTCACTCCGCCGACCCGGCCTCTCAGTGCTCCGGCTCAGAAAGACTGCAGGTGGATAGCTACGATGGGATCGAGGCGTGGCAAGAAGTCTTTGATCGGCCCGACCTACGTCGGCTTGTGGAAGCCTATTCGCGCAAAGAGGATCCGACGCCGATTCGAGCGTCATTCGGCTCTCAGTCCCCATGGACTATGTCCGATCCTCGTTTCCCTGCAGACCGGGTATCATGGTCCGCCATAGCAGAGAGAATCGCTTCGATCGCTATACCCTCAGCTGAAATGGAGAACGAGGAAACTCAAGTCAGGCAATCTTTCGAAACCATCGTTGAAACATCTCAGCCAAAAGCCCTACAGGAGATACAACCGGCTGCCTCTGACGAGAGACCACAAGAAAAATCAGTCGAGATAGGAGCCGAGTTCGCACATCTCGTCTCCCAGAAAACTGCTGGTTTGTCCGCAGGGGCCGATGAGCGCGAAACGTGGGCCGAAGAGGCAACCCGCAAGCTAAAGACAGCTCTCAACAGCTACGGCCTACAGGCTTCCATTCTGGGTACACGTCTGACCCCCAATGGCTGCCTAGTCCGGCTAGCCGGGTCCGACCGCTTGCGCGTCGAGGACATTGAGGCGAAGCGCACGCAGCTATTAACTACGCATGCACTGCGTTTGGTCACAGTTCAGCCAAAACCAGGGGAGATTGTGATCACTCTGGCGAGCGAGAAAAGACAATCGGTATCCCTGTGGGACCTTTGGGCTGGCAGAAAACTCAACAAGAACGCAGCTGGAATAAATACATCCTTCGTCCTTGGGCTCCAAGAAATCAACGGATCTATCCTTTACCTCAACTTGGGAGGGGAGTTTGGAGGACTGGCGGCTCATGAGCCACATTCATTGGTCGCGGGGGCCACGGGAAGCGGAAAGTCGGTTTTAATCCAAGCAATTTTGCTGGATATTGCCGCAACCAATCCCAAAGATTTGGCCCAGATCGTTCTGGTTGACCCCAAAATGGGCGTCGATTACGTAGCTCTCGAGGCCTTGCCCCATATGCGCGAACCCATTGTTACAACGCGGGAGCGCGCCGCCGATGTCCTCTCCGGGTTAGTCGAGGAGATGGAGACCCGGTATAGGACGCTCGCTGATGCTAGGTCCCGGGATTTGGCCACTTACAACGCTAAGGCCACGCCCGAAAACAGGCTTCCAATGATTTTCCTCATCCATGACGAATTCGCTGACTGGATGCTTGACGACGCTTATAAGGCAGCGGTCGGGGCTGCGGTCCAGAGACTCGGAGTCAAGGCTCGCGCCGCCGGCATCCATCTGATTTTTGCTGCCCAGCGTCCGGATAAGGATGTGATGCCTATGCAGCTGCGAGAGAATCTAGGCAACCGATTGATTCTCAAGGTAGCCAGCGAGGCAACCTCTAAGATCGCGCTCGATCGACCCGGAGCCGAGTTGCTGCTAGGGAAAGGCCATCTGGCCGCGAAGTTGAACGGAGAGCAGGGGCTGGTATTCGCCCAAGCCCCGTACCTGTCAGACGAGGATATAGCCGCTGCAGTGAGGGCGATCTGGGCAGACAATTCGTTATAAGCCAACTAACTATCAGGTCCCGGACGATTAATATGTTCGCGACTGATGTTGCTTACCACTATCTGCCTGACAAGTAAGGATGTTAGGTGGACACTACAATTTGAATACAAAGAGGTCTGTGTGAAGATTAGGCAAGTCACTTGGTCTGTCAAAGAGCTTGTGAAAAACAAGCATAAAATCAATCTCAACCCATCTTGGCAGCGCGGACCGGCTTGGAAGCTTCAACGTCAAGTTCTGCTAATTGATTCCATTCTTCGCGGAATGGATATACCTAAGGTTTATTTGCGGTGCTTGGTGCCTGGCAATGCCCATGCCCATGATGCGGTCGACGGACAACAAAGGCTAAGAGCTATATGGGAATATCAGGCAGGTGAGTTTGCATTGGACTACCCGGAGACACTTGGTCCAATAGATACTTTTTCTGTGGCGGGAAAGAAGTTTAGCGAGCTTAATAAATCTCTACGAGATAAATTCGAAGAGTTTGAAGTTAGCGTGGCTGAAATCACGGACGCAACAAACGACGAGATTACAAATCTGTTTGCTCGTCTACAAATGGGTGTTTCATTAAACCCAGCAGAACTAAGAAACGCCATGCTAAGTCCTATGAGGCATGTAATTGACTCAATAGCGACAACACATGAGTTCTTCTTGGAGAGCCGCATTCCCGAAGCTCGATACAAACGCCAGGATTATCTGGCACACGCCTTCGCGATGGCGGCGTACAAAGGAACCACGGATATTAAGGCTCCTGATCTCAAGAGAATGATTACGGAGTATGGCCCCGAGAAGGCTGACCAATTATTGCAAATAACGGCCGCGGTCGGAGACGCCTTGAATGTGCTCGCGGAAGTTAATCAGCGACTCAACCAGAGAATTACACAAAAATGGATATTTGTTGATCTATTCTGGATGATCATGCAGCAGCAATCTGCCGGAGCGGTCATAGCTCCTGACGAAATAGCTGAGAATTACCTGGAGTTTGAGAGGCTTCGTCGTGAATATAACAGTCATCCGGAAGATCTCATCAATACATCAGAGGGGAAACCAAAGGAAACCAGGCTAAATCGACAATTGTATAACTATATCGTTGCCTTTCGAGCACAGGGAGCCACGCATACAAATCTTAAAATTCGCAATACTGCCATTCGTGCATTCTGCCTCTAATCAAACCGGAGATTCCTAATATGGCTTTTGATCCAGTAAGAATTCCAGACAAACTTAAAGAAGCATATTTGGCTAATCGGTGTGCGGTCTTGGTAGGAGCTGGAGCGTCAGCCGGAGCCGGGCTTCCGCTATGGGGGGCTTTATTAGACAATATGATCAACGCCGCGCTTGCTCATGGGGTGATTACTGTCGACAAGGCTGATCAGTACAAACGCCTCGCCACAAAACCGGAAAAATATTTGATGATCGCTTCTGGCTTGAAAGATGATCTTAGAAGTTATTTTGACGAATTCATAGAAGAAACTTTCATTTCTCGTCGGCCTAAGCCCACAGCACTTCACGATGCTTTGGTTGCACTTGATAAGCTTCAGTTCGTACTAACGACGAACTACGACACAATTATTGAGCGGGCATATCGCGTGAAGGATCCAGACGTCTCTGTTTGCACTTTTCGCGATAGTGGTGAAATCCAACGGCGCCTATCCAAGAGAGAGTTCTTCATATTGAAGGCTCACGGTGACGCATCCAAGGTTACAAATGGGATAATTCTTACGGATGTTGACTATCGGGATCTTCTGTTCCGACAACGGGGTTATCAGAGCCTCTTATCCGCCATGTTTACAATGTTTACAATTGTATTTGTTGGTGCATCGATGACGGATCCTGAAATTCTTTTGTTGCTAAATTACATTGCGGATGCGTTTACTCCGAGTTCAGGGCCAAATCATTTTGCGGTGTTGGCCCAAGAGGATATTACTGATGTAGAAAAGGATCGTTGGTTTAAGGATTTCAATATCCAGCTTATTCCTGTGAGCAAGACCGACAATTATGCCGAATTGACTGAGTTTTTGGTTGCCCTAAAGGATGTCACTTGAATGACATTGGGTATGTTTTTCCATAGGGCCTAATAGCTATTCGGCGTGACCTGAATAGATTGAACGACATTAATATGGAATCGATGCTTGATGATCATCCAGATTTAGTATCGAAATATAAAGATGTTGTCAGTTTTGAAGAGAAAACTTAACGCTAGCGTCAAGTCAGATGACATAGCTGCTTTTTTGCTGCAATTCGTAGTCGACTCCACTTACGACAGAGAGCCATTGGAGGAATGTATCGCTTGCGGCTATAAAACATTTCGATATATTCAAACACCGACTGTTTCGCTTCAAGTCGGATTGATTAGCTCTGACATGCTATTGAAAATAAAAAAATTAGTGATTAGATGAAAGCTTTTGGAACATTCCGTCCATTAGCTTGCGGTAGCAATTTCCACGCTTCTCCATGAGGCGATCCCGAATAGCTTACATGGATTGGGCGATCTGATCCGTAGACGTATAACCGATCATACGGCAAGTTTTCCATAATCCATCGGGCAACATCCTCCATATTTTCGTCTTCGACCAGAAAGTCGACCGCGGCACCCAAACGCGGGCATACATGTTTGCCCAGTCGGTTCAACTCATGGGCGGCATGCTGATCCAGCTTGGGGGCGATGCGTCCTTTGATTTGTCGTGTGAGTTCGGGCGAGCTGAAGCCATAGGTTAGTTTAATCATCCCAAAGTAATCTATCACTGGATCGAGAATATAAACGGCTAGTTCGTAAAGCGCTGTATAGCTGTCGGGTTCCTTAGGTATATTATGAAGACCTGTTCTTGCTTGGGTTTCACCGCATTCGATTAGTTGTCGATAGGTGAAGTAGCGCCCGCAAGGAGTGTCGATATCGGGGATGCTAAGGCTGCGCACAAGCTGAAAGCCGTCGATTTTCCAGCGAGCTTGGGCGAGTTGGCTATCAAAGTCGCCTGGTTTAGGGCCGTAGCCGCTGAAGTCGAGCAGGCCGGCCGCTTCTAGTGTATCGTCAAACGCTAATTGTTCCGCATAGTGTTGGAATTCTTCGTTAATGTAGCGCGATTTGCAGTAGAGATAGGGCGATTCATATGATTCCCCATAGTTGAAGATGTCTAGATCTTGTTCCCGAAGCTTGATTTTGACCCGTTGGGTCATGCGGGGCAGAGGTAGACCAGTGAAGTCGTCGAAGCTCATTAGGGTGAGCTTGCCGGAACGGATGTGGATTTTGATGAGATCGGCGCTTGTAGCATCACCGTATAGACGCAGACCGCAGCCAACATAGGTGCGCAGTACTGATGGTAGTTGCACGACAAGTTCGGTGGGCAAGGTGAGAGACTCACCATCGTCCAACCAGCCGATACCACGCTCGGCTGCCGTGTGACAGGCGGTGGCTATGTTTTCCGGTTTGCCGGCGGCGAACAGCAATTCCCGGCCAGACTCCAATGCTGCGCGGTAATCGCCAAAAAACGTTTTCACATCTTTCTGCAATCGGCTTTCAAGGCGATGATAGGGGTTGCGCCTCTCGAAGTGCTGTTGAGCGAAGTAGACGCGAAGATCAGCAATGCGTGACTGCCGAGCTTGTTCTAGTACAGTTTCGGCATCCTCCGTGTGGGATTTAATGAAGCGAAGCGCGGAGGGGAGCGATCCGAAATTGGCTGTTATGGCCGAGAGGTTCAATTTAGTGGTATCGAGAACTCTCTCATATTGGTGCTCTCCCGAAGGGATCGATTGCTCCTTTTTTTGATCGGCTGGGATTTCGCTGCGGTCCGGATCTCGGCCTAAGATAAGACAAGTTTCCCAAAGCGCTTCCAAAAGATCCCGGTGCTGTTGGTATTTTTCTTCTGCCTTGTCGGGCCGTCCTGACTTTTCTGGCCGGGAGAGCCCCGAAAGCCGTAATATATTCCGCCGATTTTCCAGCCGGCCATACATAAAGCGTTGTTCGATCTCCTTATCCTTAAAGATGTAGAAAATTCCTGGGCCAACCGGTAATGGTTCTTCATCGAGCACTTCGGCGATGAAGGCTTGCAGTTCACCCTGAGTGTAATACCTCTGAAAGGTGTTACGAGACGTCAGAATGCCATCGCCGTACGGCCTACCACGTATCGTCTCCTGGTTTGCGAGCATCGCCGAAACCACTAACAGTTCGTCTGCTAGAGAAAAGGCACAACGCAAGGCATCCATGCGTTCACCAAAATTCTCGATAACATTGATGACAAAGCCTAAGTTGACGATTTGCGCGCACTTTCGAGGTTCATCCGGCGCATAATATGGATCCCATCCAACCACTTCAATTCCATTTTCCCGCAGCCCCCGAATATCATCGCCGTGTCCACAACCATAGTCGAAAACCGTTTTTGAACCATCCAAAAATCCAAAACGAGCCAACGTCTGAATTGGTGCAGAAAAGCCATACCGAGTCAACGCCGTACGGTGGCGAACAATACTTGAGAACTCAGAAAATTCTACAAACGATGATGTATCGGACTCATCATTACCAATCGGCAAAAGCTCATGGCCTACTAAACGGTATCCACGTTGCGCGAGCAGGGCTTCCCATGACAGTTTGAATCCGATACGGATACTATCATCGAACAATCCGATTTGCTCCGATGCGCTTGTTAATGCAGAGAACATCTCTTTTCGAGGATGTCCGTCAGCAAGAAGTAATTCCTTGCGATGAAGAATCGGTGGATTTAAGGACTTTTCGAAGGTGCGATACAGGCTTGTACGTCTTTCTAGGTTAACGGCCCAAAAGCGATACAGACCTGGAAAGGGTTCCTCGAAGAAACGAGGGTAGTAGAGCAAAGTTATATTTTTCAAATCATGGCTAATCTTGATGACATTGAATGCACCTTGCTCTTGTATGCCAGCAAGGTTCGCCGCAACCGATACTAGTTCACGAACATCGGAGGCTACTTGCTCTAATGCACTAATGTGGAAGTAGGTATACTGAGCAACAGACTTACCTATAAATGGAAGCATAGCTTTGATGAAAAAGGCTTTTACAGTTTGTGATAGCGTTTGAAAAGATTCTCTGCGCTAATGTATTCGTCCATCAATGGCGAATTGTAGTGGCTACAATAGCCGAATTGCAAAATGTTGCTTTTTCGCACTTCAAATTGATGAATTCTCATTCTGCCACATCTACCTTGTCAATAGTTCACCTTGAACGTCGGGCTATCCTCCGGCCGCGTCTTCCGGTGGTCGTAAATCCGCGTCGTCGCGATGTTCGCGTGGCCGAGCCATTCCTGCACCTTGGCGATATCGGCTTGATGATCGAGCGCATTGGTCGCCGCGGTGGCCCGCAGCGAGTGCGCGCCGATCGTGAAGCCCAGTTCGCTGGAATACGCGCGCACAAGCTTATAGATGCCGTCGGGGGTGATCGCCTTCGCTCCGCCGCCTTTCGTATTGTTACTGACCGGACGGAAGAGGGCACCGGCCTCGTCGCCGCCGTGCCCAGCCAACTCCAGGTAGTCATGAATCAACCCGCCGGCGGCCGGATGCAGCGGCACGTAGCGGGTCTTGCCGCCTTTGCCGGCCACTTTCAGGTGCGGCACGCCGCGCCGCTCCTGCTTGAAGTCTTTCACCTTCAGCTTGCACAATTCCTCGCGCCGGAGGGCGTGATAGAGCAGGGTGGCCAGGATCGCCTTGTCGCGCAGGGTGCGCAGCGTCGCTCCGGACGGCGCGTCCAGCAATTTCCGTGCCTGGTGATCGCCCAAGGCCGGGGTCCGGCCTTCGGTACTGTCGTTCTTCGGCCGCTTAACGCCCTTGACCGGGTTATGGGTCACAGCGTTTTTCTCGCACAGATAATCGAACAGCGACGCCAGTGCCGATAGCCGGTGGCGGATCGTGCTGCCGCCGCGCTCGCGCCGCACCAGGTCGTCACGCCAGGCGATCACGTGGGCGCGGGTGACGCTACGGAATTCTTCCGCTTGCTGGATGCCGGTAAATTGCATGAAATCCTGGATCGCGTTTTCGTAGGCGCGCCGGGTTGCCTTGTTGGTCAGGTTGGCGAACCATTCGACTTCCGGCGGCACGTCGCTCAGGCGCAAAAAATCTTCGGCCGTTAACAGACGACTTTCGGATGGGATCTTCTGGATCGGATTTTGGGGTTCGTTCATGGGGCTATCTTACTCTTGATAAAATCTGTTATCGATAGTAAAAAGCCCCTGCGTGTGCACTGCTGTTTGTAATTTTCTACATTATCTGGCGTAGATCTTTAGGAATTATTTGGCGTATCGTATACTGCCTATCTGTACCCAGCGGACAGGATATCGATGAACGAACTGTCTACCTTATCAGAAGCGGATCGTCAAAAAGCATTGGCGCGGTTTCATATGCTCGAACCGCATCTGGAGGCAGGTGTGCCTCTGACGCGGGTGGCCCGCAACGCGGGCATTCCCTACCGGACGGCTCAACGCTGGGTGGCTCTCTATCACCGCTTTGGACTCGCTGCGTTGGCACGAAAAGGCCGCACGGATCGCGGTGCCCGGCGTTCCCTTTCGCCACAGATGCATAAAGTTGTGGAGGGCTTAGCGCTCCAGAAGCCGCCGCTTCCTATCGCCGCGCTTTATCGTCAGGTCTATCGAATTGCTGTACAGCAGAACGAGGAGCCTCCCAGTTACGCGGTCGTCTATGATATTGTTCGCCAGCTTCCCGCGGATCTGGTCATGCTTGCCCATGAAGGCTCAAAGGCCTATGCCGACGTCTTTGAACTCGTCCATCGCCGCGAAGCCGAACGACCTAATGCCCTCTGGCAAGCCGACCACACGCGACTCGACATTTTGATCCGGCACGAGAAGGGAAAGACCGCCAAGCCGTGGCTGACCGTCATCATTGATGATTACAGTCGGGCCATTGCAGGTTATTTCCTCTATTTCGAAGCGCCCTCGGCGATCCAAACGGCGCTTGTGCTGCACCAAGCAATCTGGCGCAAAGAGTATGCGAGATGGCATGTG
>Ga0208625_100031_pt1 | contig 33211 bp, 35 predicted proteins | sample LakWasMeta8_HOW4_2_FD_183858 | JGI IMG/M metagenome (GOLD analysis project Ga0208625, IMG submission 183858) | Freshwater sediment methanotrophic microbial communities from Lake Washington under simulated oxygen tension - Sediment Metagenome... | ecosystem: Environmental > Aquatic > Freshwater >... | reverse complement strand
CGGCCGTGTACCTGGCGTAAAGCTCAACGGTGTTGATCCGCATGCGCACCGGGTCTTTCTGATATGTGCGCCGAGTTTTGGTTTGCGCTTGCCGTTCAGGCGAAGCCTCGAACGAGCCAAGACGGGCTTCCAGCTTAGGTTTGGAAAGTTCTCTGGATATTGTGCTTGCCTTAACCATCGTTCCGTCGCCGGCCGCGATGATAAAGCCGTTAGCGCGCTCGCGCAGCTCAAGGCCATTCTCGCGGATGATCTGATGCAACTCCGTCCAGGTTTGCGCATCTTTAAGATCGTCCAAGCATTCCCGCTTGATCCAGCTGACAAGGCTTTCAATGCCGGAGTGCTGTTCCATGTCGCCGGCACGGCTCTCGGATAGCCGACGCCTTGGTTCGTGGTTCACCTGCTGTAGTCCGTACTCCTGTTCCAACTTTATGCTAAGTTCTCCAAGCGTTCGATATGCCTGGAAAGGATCATGTATGGTGTGCCGCGTTGGATGAATTTTGTTAATCGCAATATGGATGTGCAGATGGTCGGTGTCGTGATGCACTGCACTAATCCGCTGATGATCGCCGTACCCAAGGCCGGTGCAAATACGATCTTCTATAGACGCCAATACTTTGGTATTCGGGATCTCGCCCAACGGAAAACCAATCAGCAAATGATATGTCTTGTCGCTCTGGGCTCGTGTGTTGATGTGCTGCGTTGCCAGCACTTCATCTATTGCGGCTTGCACCGTTCCGGCCTCGCAGTTAGTAACCCTAACCTGCCCTAGCCGTTCGGTTTTTTCCTGCTCGTCGGTGATGTAATCCACCAGACTCGCGAAGTCGCTTTTGCCAAGTGACCGCATAGGGACGTGCTTTGCAATCAAGCCGCCCACCTAGGCATTTTAGCCGCTAAAAAAATCATGGTTCAGCCCTTGGGCGAACCACGGACTTCATGATACGGCCCATTTCGTCCTGTGAGGCCTGAATCCGGCTTAACAGAGTTCGTATAGTGGTCTCGCTAAACTTAACGACACGGTCATCGTTTGTCAGCCAGAGTTTCAGAAGACCGCCAAGGCGACCTAGATCGCCATTGATTCGAGCTAATTCACGCACCTGCTCGTAATCAACAACGCCAGTGATCTTGTAACCCTGACCTACTTCACGCAAAAAACGCGCAACGCTCATACCAGCCTGTTTTGCCTGGCGTTCAATCTCACCTTTTTCTTCCGGGAACACTGGCACCCGTAAATGGTGCCGCCGTTTCTTGCCGGTTTGCTTTTCGTCTTGTTCCATCGCCCAACCTCTTTGTTCTGCCAGCGGTAGCTGGCCAGCCTCGCAGAGCAAGATGCCCGTTGAGTGCGATAGCGCGAATAAGGGAAAGTGAAGTTAGTTAATCGGCTACGCCGATTAGCTAACTTCACCCATCTTGCCCGCCTGACGGCGGTGTTAACGCCAAGGAAATTATACACCACTATTTCTGTATATCGTAAATAAAATATCGTATATATCGAAATTATGCTTATAATAGCCACAATGCACGCAATCACAGGAATATCCTTTTATATTCCTTGCGGTTTACACAGACTTTCCAAGAGTGATGCAACAAATAACGAAACCACAGGAAAGCAATGAAAAGTTACACCAATGAACTAGCAGAATGGGTCGATAAGCGAGCAAAAAAGAAACGCAGACAGGATACAGCCGCGGTCGCGTTCTTGGCTGTACGTCAAAACGTGAAGGAGGCGATCGATGCAGGATACGCCCTGTCAACGATCTGGGAGCACATGCACGAAACAGGGAAGCTCAAGTGCAGCTACGAGACGTTCCGTAAGCACGTTCGTCGACATATGAAACCAACAACACAGGCCGATCCGGAACCAGCGCCCAAAACGGGCGCACAGGCCTCTATAGGGAAAGAAAGCAAGGATGAACAGAAAAAGGACGATCCATTAAACGGATTCACATTCAACGCAACACCCAAGAAAGAGGAGTTATTCTAATGTCAAAAATTCATATGGTTTTACAAGGCAAGGGCGGCGTTGGAAAGTCGATGATTGCGGCCGCCATTGCACAACATAAAATTAGCAAAGGCCAATCGCCTTTGTGCATCGATACCGATCCAGTAAACGCGACATTTGAAGGCTATAAAGCCCTGAAAGTGCGCCGTCTGAACATCATGGATGGCGACGAAATCAACACTCGGAACTTCGATGTTCTGGTCGAGTTGATTGCTACGGCAGAAAACGATGTCATTATCGACAACGGAGCAAGCTCATTCGTGCCGTTATCGCATTACCTGATCAGCAACCAAGTGCCTGCATTGCTCCAGGATATGGGGCATACTCTGGTCGTTCATACAGTCATCACTGGCGGGCAGGCCTTACTGGACACAGTGAGCGGTTTTGCGCAGCTTGCTAGCCAGTTTCCGGTCGAATGCTTGTTTGTGGTTTGGCTGAACCCCTATTGGGGAACCATCGAGCACGAGGGCAAAGGGTTTGAGCAAATGAAAGCGTATACGGCAAACAAAGGGCGTGTCTCGGCTATCATCAAGATTCCCGTCCTCAAAGAAGAGACTTACGGTCGGGACTTTGCGGAAATGCTTCAAGAGCGCATGACATTCGACGAAGCTTTGGCAATGGAATCGCTCACGATCATGACTAGGCAGCGACTCAAGATTGTTCGAAGCCAATTGTACGGCCAAATGGAAAATACTACGGTGCTGTGATGGCTGACGATAAGATCGAGGAAATTATCAAGGAAATAGCAGCAAAACACGGCATCGCAGTGGGCCGCGATGATCCGATTTTGATCCTGCAAACAATTAATGAAAAATTGATGCAGGACAGCGCGGCTGCCCAGCAAGCAATTCTAAATACGTTCAAGGAAGAACTTGAAGACATCGCACATCGCTGGGGGGATGACGCCAAAAACAAGGCTGAGAGGACGCTCAATGCGGCTCTGTTGGCGAGTCGTGAAGAAATGATGAAGGTCATGCAGGAAGGTGCAAAAGTGGCGGCTGAAACCGTACGGCGCGAAATGGAAGCGGGAATATCAAAGATCACCGCACCGATCCGCGAGTCGAAGCGTGTAGCCTTTATGAACATGGCGGCCTCTATCATGACCGTCTTCGCCGCTGGCCTGGCTCTGTGGGCCTCGTTATGAAAAGCGGCGGCTCATCTGATCAAAAAGCCCGGCGCGACCGGGCTTTTAATTTGAATGTAAAACTCTGAACGTCATCAGACAATTTGAAGCATTAGTTTAGATTGAGCTTGGCATTGATGGTCTCTGTTCGGCCACTATGTATAGAACCCAACTATGTATAGTTATGATCCTTGCCCTATGCGCTACCTGATATTGCTGGTAGCGCTCTATGCATAATTACAGTGCCTGGTGGATTTTTCACTTCAGAACACCAGCGAAACTATGTGAAGCTAATAGGCTCCCAATTTTTCTGTAGACCAATGAAATAGCGCTTCTAAGCATGCAACCATCTATACACTATACATAGTTGAGTACTATACATAGGGGTCGCTATGTAAAGCTTTACATAGCGACCATTTTCTGCCGGTCGTTATATTTTTATCAGCGGCTGCTATAGGCCACAAATTGCTCGCTCAACGTTTGAATTCACTGGCCTGCACGGCTTTTCGCGCAGGTTCGGTGGAATGATGGGTTCGGCCACATGTTTTCATCGCTGACTTTCGAAACCCTCGAACACAGGATTTAGGCGGCACTGTAGAAACGACTCCAGAAGCGTGAGTACGGGGATGCCACATTCCACGTTGAGAAGAAAGTTCACGCGATCGACGTTTGCTTTGATCCAAGCGCCGACATTTGACTCGGTGATGCCTGATACCCCAATTTTTTCGTGGCCAGCAACGAGGGATTTCGCCAGATTGCTGTTTGAACTGGCAGGGCTGTAGTGCTGGCTCGTGAACCGAGCCTGACTTTTTGGCCCCACTTTTCCAACCTTGAGGCAACGCCCATTCCAGATGAAAACGTAAACGGCCGCTTTCCCCCTCGGAAGAGCAGACGGGGGGGTGTGCGGGGCAGGTAATGTCTCGATCGAAAGCGCAGCCGGAGGCAACGACACTCCAGCAAGAGCTAATACCTTTCGGAAGTCTTCGAGTAGGATGGTCAGATCACCGAGCGTTTTCATGGGGCCGAACGCATCGCTCAGTCGCGGCGGCGCGTTAGCGCCGACCGACGTCGGCTGGAGCGAGTGGTTATGCCCGTTTTTCATGTGAAATCAATTACAGCACTTAGGTACCTGCCTTCTTCCGTCAAGTTCCAGACTGTTCCGTACTTACCTTGTGTTTGTTTTGCGTAACCGTTTTCCAGAAGCCACTTCAAAGATTTCTTTACTTCTTCGGTTTTCAAATTTGAATCTTTCTTAATACCTGCCATATAACGCCATGTGTACTCAGGATGTTGAAGGGCATTGATAACAGCGCGAGTAGTTTGGTCAATGCGCGAAACATCAGGAATTAACCGGCCTTCCTCACCCGAAACTTGTGGTTCAGTTTCTTTTTCGATAACAGCTTCAAGTTTTTCGCGTAGTTCGGCTTCGAACCCTGCACCCTTAATCCGGCTGAACTTTTCGAGGTCTGAGAATGCGAGCGCAACCGCAGCGGCAACCACCGCGAGCCCCATTTCTGTCGGTTTCCCCAAGAAGCCGAGAACAACGCTGCCTACAAGCAAGACAATATAGGCAGCAATTTGAACGATAGTTTTCATGTGAACCTTATAGGGCATAACGCAAAATTAACGCGCGCCGAAGAAGGCGCTGAACAAAGGTGCGATGCTTCACGGCATCGCGTTGAATGATTGGTTAGGTTTGGCCAGAGTATTGTTTTACAAGATTAAGAAGCTCGCGAAGTAAAGGGGCTTTAGCCGCTACCCCATTCTGCTCAGAATGGTATGCGTGCCACACGGATAAGAGTTTTTTCTGTTCCCAAGGCCAGCAACTTCCGAGGAAATTACAAAAGGCTTTAGGCGAGACATCCTCTCTCAGGCCCTCTGTATTTTCAGGATTTTCTGTCCAGGACAGAGTTTCTTTTATAGATGCCAACAGCTTCTGGGCTGTTGGGGGTTTATTTGCAGATATAGCAAAATACCGATTGAGAAAAGTATTAGCTATAGCGCCAACAATTGCTACAAATACGAGGATATACCATGCTGTCACTTCAACCGCCTTTAGACATTCTTTTTGCATTGGCTTTTGGCCTTGTTATAGGGAACATTTTTAGCCCAACCATTTGGGCTTTGGCAAGTTTTATCTGGTGTGAATTCGACCCATTGCTAAAACCTAGCAAGTTATTATACAGACCGGGCTAACCTACATCTTTTTCTGATTGAGTGTCAAGAATCCAGCTCCACATGTAGATATTCTAATCGGTCTAACCAACGTTTTATGCATGATAAACGGACCGGGGTAATTCCAAAAAGTACATTTCGAGTGACCGAAATAAGACCTCCAACCGACATTTCAGTGTCTTAGTTGATAGGCTAGTTAGGGTCGAACTCGAACATTCGGTGTAAGATTCCGTCGAGACTTTTTTGGAAGCTGTCAGATCAAGTTCAGATTTTAATAAAAAAAGCCCAGTCGCACCGGGCTTTTTTCAAAGATGACGCAAAATATTGGAATCAACAAAATCAATCTTATGATGTATCAATTTTAGCGGCTAAAATTTATCGGGAGCGCCCTCGACTCTGTTTTACTGCCTCGGCCGAAACGACGGCTTTACCTTGCTCGTTGTAACTAATGCTTTTCGCACTTCCGATAATAGGCACTGTATCGAAATCTTGGCGCGAATGCATGACAAATTTTTTATCCATTTGTTGATACACATTGTTATTGTCCGTATGGACCACTACACCATCATACCGCTTCGACTTGTCCGCTTTGTCAGCCGTATAAATGTTGTATATACCAGGCTTTAAAGCACCTGCTTTGTCCACTTTCTGGTTCGCCCATGCGCCTTCCAGCTCCTCCTGAACAATACGCTGCCCGTTCATAACCAACAGGCGCTGTTTCATAAGCACCTCCAACAGGTTAATTGTAAAATCATTGCTCCTCCAGCATAGCAATAAAAAAGCCAGCCCTGACTTAGAGACTGGCTTTGTGCACACTCTATTTTAGAGGAATCCTTATAAAATATCAGGTATGTTTACGAGCGTCCTTTGACTTGCCTCATCATCTCCTCCAGAGCTTGAATGCGTCCTCGAAGAGTAGCCGCTTCCTCGCGGGCTTCTCTAGCCTCCTTGTTGGCTTCTTCCAGGTTGTTATTAACTTTTATCATACGCTCGGCCATCCGATGGGCCTCTGTTGCTGCTTGCTTGCGCTGCTCTTGATGTACCTGTTCGGCAGCATCCGCCTTGGCCTTCACGGCAGCAAGTTCGGTGCGTATTTGGTCTCGTTCGGCAGTAGCCTCCTGAGCGGCTTTCTTTAGCTCTTTCAGCTCTGCGCGCATGCTCTCGGCCTGCCGAGCAGCCTCACTGCTTGCCGCCTCAGATTTGGCCTTCGCAGTCGCCAGCTCAGCCTTTATTTGATCACGCTCAGCAGCTACCGCTTGGCTGATTTTTTTTTGTTCAGCCAGCTCAGCGCGAATCTGATCGACTTCCTGCCGTTGCCGGGTACGCTCGGCGTCTATCCCAGCATTCAGTCGATTTAACTCGGCAATGTGTTCATCTGCGGCTGTCTTTGAGGATTGCACGATGACCGCCAGGCGCTCGCGCGCTTGAGCCAATTCGATAGACAAATCCTGATTTGTGTTCCGTTGCTTTGACAGAAGATTTTCTAACTCCTCAACCTTACTCTTTGTTTCATCCAGAGAGTTTTCGAGATCGTCAACAGTTTGTGAGGCATCAGCCAACTCGCGCTCGGCCTGCTCGCGCTGTTCGCCGGCCGTTCGAATGACTTCGGCAACCCGGCGCTCCGCTGCCTTCACTGCTTTATCGTTCAGCTCCACTGCCAAGATAGCTAGACGATCCGTAAGCGCCTTTGTTACGGCAGCCATCTCATCAGCCACCTCAACTGGCAATTCTGCGACCGGCTCGGCCTTAGTCACAGCCTGGCTGCTAATATACTCGTCCCACACCTGCTTAAGCCGTGACGGATTGCCTCCTCCAACTTTCTGACGTAAAGCAAAGCCAGTGATATTGCGGCCTGTCGCTTGCAGCTCTTGACCGGCCTGGATGATTGTTTCGGGAGTAAACTCGGCGGGACGCATAACATTCTCCTGATATAATTTATTGACGCCTTTATTATATAACAAACTAACAAATAAACAAACTAATAAACTAACAAACAAATAAATGACAAAAAAAACCCCGCTCAAGGCGGGGTCAAATCAAGCTAATTGGTAGTTGTTAAATCGCGGTAATCATCCTTCCAGCAACGCGACAAGCTGCACGGTTGTTAGCTCAGCCTCGAACTCATGCCCGTCATCCTCATACTTCAACCAAGCCCATCCATCGGCTGGTGGGCGTCGAGTTAGGATCAGACGAGCTAGACGACCATCATGATTTACGTGAATAATGGCCTTTTTGAGCTTTTCTGGATCATCTAACTTCACTATCTTCTTGGCGTCCGAGCTTTTCTGGTCTTCTTGCTCTCTCTCGCCTGTCTCGGCATCGGTCTTTCCAGGTAGTGCGTCCACCGTCTTAGAATCATTAACTTCGCCGACATCCTGAATGCGCTTGTCTTCTAAGAATTCGTGCAGCAGCTTAACTGATCCCCGCGTCAGCTCTTGGCTCTCGTCGGCTAACCATAAGCGCACTTCCTCGGGGTTTTTCTTATAATCCTTCACCAGTTCATTGATGACTGTTACATCATTAGCCCGTCCGGTGCTGAATGCAGTGGCAATGGGGTCCGGTAGGTCGAGCAACACCACATGCTGCGTCACAAATGCCGGGGATTTTCCGATCTCTCGGGCGATTTCGCTTTTTTTCTTTCCCTTAGCCAGTTCTCGGCCAATAAAGTCAGCAATCTCGCGAGCAGTCAGCTCGTTGCGTTGCAGATTCTCGATAACCTGGTCGGCTTCGGAATAGTCGTTATCGATGAACGCAGGGATGCTGTCTTTCCCTGCGATCCGCGACGCACGAAATCGTCGCGCTCCGTGATTGATGATGTAGCGACCTTCTACTTTGGGGTGCTCACGAACAGAAATTGGAGATTTTACCCCGCGATCCTCAATGGTTTCGGCTAGTTCGGCCAGGCTTTCCTTAGAAAATCCTGGGTTGTCTGCGTGACGGGGTTGGTTTGGATCTTCGTCAATCAGGTCCAGGGATAATTGCAGAGGGCCGTTCGTTTTACCGTCCATTACCGGCTGATTCAGAAGGTCTGATAAGTCGCCAAGGCTGTCTAGGCCAAGTCCAGCCATTATTGGTTTAATCATTGGTATATCTCCATTTTCATAATTATGTGGGCAGCCAGAGCGCGGACTTCCTGTGCGGCTTTCCTAGCGGCTGTTTTTTTAATCCGCCAAACTGGCATACCTGATGCCAGCGCATCAGCGATACTGCTGCGCAGCCCAACTCCTGTCGGTATCATCAGTTGAGGGTAAGCTCGTTCCAATTCCTCAAGGTGCCGGCCATGTCTGGGATTTCGGGAGTCCACCTTGCTCGGGATCATGCCAAGGAATTGTAATTTGGGATTCACTTTCCGAATGTTCGCTATGGTTGTTACCATTTTCTTAATGCCTTGAATGCTGTAGGCCTCAAGTTCAATGGGCGATATCACATAGTCGGCTGCCAATAGCGCTGCGGCCATGCTGACACCAAGAGACGGCGCAGTATCAATTAAGCACACATCAAAACCTTGTGAACTGAGGTTAGCGATAGCAGCCCGAAAGTTAGTTCCAGCCTCATTTAACGCCATTTTTTCCATATTTGCCAATCCTGCATCGGATTCAATAAGAGCAATTACGGGCATGTTGTCTTTGGTTTTATTTTCCAGTTCGAGTGATTCGACACCGAACATGGAGCTGGCCAGGAGCCCGGACTGGAAGGCTTGTAGGGTGTAAGAGGCATTAGCCTGTGTATCCAGATCAATCACGGCTACCTTCAGCCCTCGCTCGAAAAAATCGAATGCTAGATGTACCAGTGTCGAGGTTTTACCAACTCCACCTTTTTGGTTGGCCGTGACTAGCGTTTTCATGATGCTTGTTCCTTTGTCTTTTTGGCGGCGTCTGCTGCCCACTTCTTGACTATGAATGCTTGATGTTCCGGTAGAACTGCAGTCACTCGTTCGAAACCGACTGGCAAGTTTGCTTCGTGTGCCGCCCATACTCTGTTGACCGCCTGCGATACCGCTCCCCTGCTTAATCCCAGCGCCGTTGCATACTTGGCTTGTGGCCTTCCTTCTACCAGTACGCCCCACGCTATGTCTACAGTTTGTTGTCCAATTTCCAGATCTTTGATTGCCTTCTGGAACTGATCCTCGGTCAATATTTTTTTCATAGATAACACCCATATATTCTCCACACACCCTGATGTTGAAAAAAGGCGGTTACAGCCACCTACGCCGCAAGAGTTTAGCTAAACAACGCATAACAGTCAATCTTTTTAGCCGCTAAAATTTTCTAAATTCCTTTCGGTTTGTAAATCGAGACATAATATGTGAGGGCTGTCAGCACAGAAAAATGCATTAAAAAATTCCAGCCGGCATAAATGTCTGGTGTGTTCCAATGGTAAATCATCCGGAACATCTGAAACAAAATGTCAAGAGACAGTACCCATTTGAAGATGGGCCAAGTAAGCACAGTTACTACCCATACGAAGCGAATAACGCAGCCGAAAACGGACTTTGCAATGACATTTAATTGGTTGGTTGACCTGTCTTGAACAAAGCCTACAGATTGGGTTTTCTTTGCTGGAAACTTGATTATGTTTGTCATAACTTGACTCTCTACGCGCTAACGTATTCAATAGTACATACTTCTCCCACCCTGGGAAAGTACGGCTTCGGTGTTACAGCGCCAAGCCAAAAACGCCCCGGAGAAATCCGGGGCAATCTCAAGTCAATTGCTGTAGCCTTCTCACATAATATGCAGTCAGTTTGCTTTATTATTAGATTTATAATGCTGACTTTTTAGCCGCTAAAATCTCTCTTTGGAGTTAATTCCTCGTTCCTTCTTGCTTGTAGATCCAGTCGCTAAATTTTTCGATATATACTATACGTCTTTTTCTTTAGTGTGTCTCTGAGCTTTTACCTAGATTTTGTTCGCAAAGATGGCGATTGTTTTATAGGCAATTCTTGATGCATCTCTGATGAGTTATACACAGATGGAAGGGTTTTAGAGTTTTAAATAAGTTTTATTATGTTTTAGACAAAAAAAACGCTATATTTATCTTATAAAACATTGACATAGAATGGATAACGGTTCCTAAAGTACGGCTTTCGGTTCTTAATGTACGATTTTAAGTTCCTAAAGTACGGCTTCCAGTTCCTAATGTACGCCCAACCCACAAGCCAATGGTCTATACCTGCCTAAGTAACGGTTTAGCAAAACTTTTTACGCGATTAGATGGTTTAGCTTTACTAATTTGCTTGGGTGTCCCGTACATTAGGAACCTACTACATCTTCTTCGCCGGTAGCGATGGATGCACTTCGGTATTGCATTACCAGGACGGGACCAATCTGTCCTTGTTCTTCTGAAAGTGTGTATTCTGGCATGTCATTGGCCTCGATCAGCTTGCGTAGGGTAAAATTGAATTTCTTAAGAGTGCCGGAGCTGCCGCTGCGTTCATAGATTGTATGGAAAGCCCATTTGGCGTGCGTTTTTCCGGCTGCACGTCGAGCCAGGCGATAAACAAAGCGACCAATGCCTGGATCGATCAGGAAGTAGTCGGGGTGGACTGTTAGCACTTCCGGGTTTTTCCCTTCCACGATCTCGCGGAACATCCATTCTGCAAGTTCGATTTCGATGTATTCAGGCTTCCCATTTTCGTTCGTGATGATTTTGTATCGGCTAATAAGAGCTTCTCCTTCTGAGACTGTCACAGTACGCCCGTTTTTAGCTTTCTTGGTGCGCTGCATGGCAACGTGAGTTGTGTTCAAACGGAGACACGTTGCCACTAGGTCGTCTTTTTGCTTCCCTCCATCTGCGCGTCGGCAGAATTTGAGTACATCTCCGACATGCGGTCGGAACACTCTCCCAGGTTTTTCGCCCTTGCCGTCCCGGTAGCGGTTCATTGCTTCTGTGAGGTGTGACACGGCCATCAGAACTAGGTCATAGTCCCATACCGATGCCATGCCGGCAGGCCCGGACGAGACCTCGACATGACCATCTGGTAGATCGTATCGAATAACTTCACCCGCTCTTTTTTCTTTTTTTGACAGGCGGAAAACGGCTACGTCCATTATGCTGCGACTATCCTTGGTTCCTACGTCATAGAGAGCAGGCATGAAAAGGTCTAACTGCTGGTCACTCTTTGGCGGTCGGCGAACAGTCGAAGGGGAGGTGCCGACATTTTCCTGACGTAGGCGTGTTGCTACTTCGTTGTTGCTTTCTCCAGGCAGGGCTTCAGCTTCGATACGACTGTGTTGATCTCGCACCCGATTAATACGGCCGATTAGGTCGTTGGTTGTAATGCTTTCATTCTGATCTCGGCCGCTGGTACGTTTTGTCATGTTTTGGTTCCCTGCCGCGTGATTATTATGGTTTTTTGGTGTTTAATGGTATTTGTTGGCTTGGCTATCCGGGAAAGCTCAGGTGCCGCATTCTACAAACCTATAGCTGCAAGTTTAGCTAAACAAACAATCAGAGTCAATAACATTTTAGCGGCTAAAAAGCTGTTTCATCAAACAAGGTAAGAAGTCAGTGTACAACTATATATTCTTTACAAATATTCTGCGCATCTTAGATGAGCGTGGAATGACAAAAAAAGAATTACATGAAATATCAGGAGTGTCGAACTCGTTTCTTTCTGATTTAACAACAGGAAACGGAAATCCATCGTTAAAGGTGATGGAGTCTATTGCGGAGGCATTAGATGTACCTCTTCCATTGTTACTCGAGTCAACAGACCTAAGCAAAGAAGACTTAGACGAACTTGCCGGAGGAAAAGCTAGAAGTAGTTTGCCGCCTGGATATGAAAGGGTATCGGTTATTCTTCCAGAACACAAAGCATTTGTTGTCAGGAAGTGGGGGGAGGAAACAAGAGAAAAACTACAGCAATCTTAGTCAGAACTAAGGAACTCTTAACCATAAGAAGAGAAAATAGCAGGACCTTGGTCAATCTACAAAATATAACTGAAACTACTTTTTAGCCGCTAAAAGTCCTCCAGGTCGACCGGGGTTAATTACCTCTGAGCACCACAGTATATTCCACGTTGCCATTCTGATTATCATCAAACGATGATGCGATATAAACTATTGCATTGTTTTATATTTCGGTATATCGTATTTTACCAGGAGCCGGGACAATATGAGAATCCGAAATGACTGATAGCAAAGAAAAGTTCGATAGCGCAAGTATCAAAGAACGAGCCAAACGCAAGCTAGAACGCGATATGGGAGCAGATCTATTAGCGGCTTTGCATGATCCGAAGACCGTCGAAGTCATGCTTAATGCCGATGGTAGGCTGTGGCAAGAGCGCCTGGGTGAGCCGATGAAGTGCATAGGCTCAATGCGCGTAGCCCAAGCGCAAGCAATCATCGAAACAATTGCTGGGTATCACGGCAAAGAAGTTACCCGCCAAAAGCCTATCCTGGAAGGGGAGTTGCCACTAGATGGTTCACGCTTCGCCGGCCAGCTTCCACCGGTTGTACCGGCACCGACCTTTGCGATCCGCAAGAGGGCCGTCGCCATCTTTACCCTGGATCAATATGTAGAGCGCGGAATCATGACGGCCCAGCAGCGGCAGGTGCTAATTGATTCTGTTGCCGCGCATCGAAACATCCTTGTAATCGGCGGCACCGGCTCGGGCAAGACAACGCTGGTAAATGCAATCATCAATCAGATGGTTATTAATAACCCAACCGAGCGTGTTTTCATTATCGAAGACACCGGTGAAATCCAATGCGCCGCTGAAAACTACGTGCAGTACCACACGTCGCTCGAAGTCACGATGACCATGCTTTTGAAAACCACATTGCGTATGCGCCCAGACAGAATCCTGGTCGGAGAAGTACGTGGCCCGGAAGCTCTCGATTTATTAATGGCCTGGAACACAGGGCATGAAGGCGGTGCGGCAACCCTGCATGCAAATAACGCCAAAGCCGGGCTTGATCGTCTTGCCATGCTTATCAGCATGCACCCAGATTCCCCAAAACCCATTGAACCGCTTATTGGCGAGGCGGTTCATGTTGTTGTTCATATCGCCAGAACCCAGGAGGGCCGGCGTATTCAGGAAATCCTTGAGGTTACCGGATTTCATGCTGGCCAATACATTACAAAGATCCTATAGGAGAAATATCTATGCAAAAACCATCATTCGATAACAATCGTAGCGCCTACCTTTACATGGGGATAATCGCTCTATTAGCGATCACCATATTGGCTCCGACATCGGCCTTTGCTTCCGAAGGAACCGGCGGTTCGCTTCCCTATGAAAGCTGGCTGACCAACCTGCGCAACTCTGTCAGCGGTCCGGTGGCGTTTACGATATCCATTATCGGCATCGTGGTTGCCGGCGGGGTTTTGATATTTGGCGGTGAACTCAACGGCTTTTTTAGAACATTGATATTTATCGTATTGGTCATGGCGTTGCTGGTCGGAGCACAAAGCATGATGGGTACGTTCTTTGGCCGTGGTGCAGAAATCGCATCTCTGACTGATCAGATACAGATAGCCAGCACTTCAGTTACCAACGGAAAGGCTGCATAACATGGCTCTACGAACCATTTCCATACGAAGGGCTGGCAATAGAGATAACCTGTTCATGGGCGGTGATCGTGAAATGGTGATGTTCTCGGGTTTAGTTGCGGGAGCGCTGATATTCAGTGCTCAGGAGCTGAGGGCCACTATATTCGGCATTATTCTTTGGATCAGCGCGCTGTTCTTGTTTCGCCTAATGGCAAAGAGCGACCCAAAGATGCGTTACGTTTACCTGCGGAGCCGGCGTTATAAGCCGTATTACGCCCCACGCAGCACGCCATTTCGTGACAACACGCAAAATCAATGGGGGCAATACAAATGATCCAGGCATTAACAATTGTGATTGCTGGACTTGGCGCCGTCCTATTGCTCATTCTGTTTTCTCGCATCCGGGCTGTCGATGCAGAACTGAAACTCAAAAAGCATCGTTCAAAAGATGCTGGACTGGCCGACTTACTCATCTATGCCGCTGTTGTTGATAACGGCGTTATCGTGGGTAAAAACGGGTCTTTCATGGCCGCCTGGCTCTACAAAGGGGATGACAACGCAAGTAGCACCGATGAACAGCGTGAAATGGTCTCATATCGCATCAACCAGGCCCTAGTTGGCCTGGGAAACGGATGGATGGTGCATGTAGACGCTATACGTCGACCAGCTCCTTCCTACTCGGAGCAGGGCTTGTCGCATTTCCCTGATCCAGTCTCTGCCGCTATAGACGAAGAGCGCCGCCGGCTTTTTCAGCGTATGGGGGCGATGTATGAGGGGTATTTCGTTCTAACCCTGACATGGTTTCCGCCTGTCTTGGCACAGCGTAAATTCGTTGAGCTCATGTTTGATGACAATGCAGAGACGCCGGATCATAAAGCCCGCACGATGAGCCTTATTGGGCAATTCAAGCGTGAAATATCAAATATTGAAAGTCGGCTTTCATCGGCGGTAAAGTTGACTCGCTTGCTCGGCCAGAAGGTCATAACAGAAAGTGGAACGGAAATCACTCACGACGAATTTCTAAGCTGGCTTCAGTTTTGCATAACGGGGCAACACCATCCCGTACAACTGCCCAGTAATCCGATGTACCTGGATGCTGTAATCGGCGGGCAGGAACTGCGCACAGGAGTCGTACCAAAGATCGGCCGCAACCTCATTCAAGTTGTCGCCATCGAGGGATTCCCCTTGGAGTCAACACCTGGAATCCTGACCGCTCTTGGCGAACTGCCGTGCGAATACCGTTGGTCGTCACGCTTTATCTTCATGGATCAGCACGAGGCTGTGAAACACCTGGACAAGTTCCGCAAAAAATGGCGACAGAAGGTCCGCGGTTTCTTTGATCAAGTATTCAATACGAACGCCGGCCCGGTCGATCAGGACGCGGTTTCAATGGTGGCAGATGCAGAATCGGCCATCGCCGAAGTGAATAGCGGGATTGTAGCCCAAGGTTATTACACTAGCGTCGTAATCCTTATGGACGAAGACAGAACCCGTCTTGAAATGTCTGCACGCCAGGTAGAAAGAGCTATCAACCGGATGGGCTTTGCGGCTCGCATCGAGACTATCAACACAATGGACGCCTATCTGGGCAGCCTTCCTGGGCACGGTGTCGAGAATGTGCGAAGGCCGCTTATCAATACGATGAACCTTGCCGACCTGCTACCAACCTCCACGATATGGACGGGCAGCGCAAGCGCTCCGTGCCCGATGTACCCGCCACTGTCGCCTGCGCTCATGCACTGCGTAACCCATGGAGCAACGCCGTTCCGTTTGAACCTGCATGTACGCGATCTCGGACATACATTCATGTTCGGGCCGACCGGAGCAGGTAAATCGACCCACTTGGGCATCATCGCGGCACAACTCCGACGCTATGCGAGCATGTCGATCTATGTTTTTGACAAGGGTATGTCTATTTATCCACTTACCAAGGGTTTAGGTGGGTTGCATTTTTCAGTGGCATCGGATGATGACAGCTTGGCCTTCTGCCCGTTGCAGTTCCTCGAAACTAAAGGGGACCGAGCCTGGGCAATGGAATGGATCGACACTATTCTGGCGTTGAACGGTTTGATCACTACACCTTCGCAGCGCAATGAAATTGGCAATGCGATTATGAGCATGCACGCCAGCGGTGCCAGTACATTCTCTGAGTTTTCCGTAACAATCCAAGATTCAGCGATCCGAGAAACGCTCAGACAATATACCGTCGACGGCCCGATGGGCCATTTATTAGACGCGGAAAAAGACGGTTTATTACTCTCCGACTTCACTGCGTTCGAGATCGAGGAACTGATGAACCTCGGCGAGAAGTACGCTCTTCCTGTTCTACTGTACCTGTTCCGTCGCATTGAGCGGTCACTGCACGGCCAGCCGGCCGTCATTATCCTTGATGAAGCTTGGTTGATGCTGGGCCATCCTGTGTTTCGCGCCAAAATAAGAGAATGGCTCAAAGTGATGCGGAAAGCGAATTGCCTAGTTCTCATGGCAACGCAGAGTCTATCGGATGCAGCGAATTCTGGCATCCTTGACGTTATTGTCGAATCGACCGCGACCAAGATATTTTTGCCGAATGTATATGCTCGGGACGAGGACACGGCGGCACTCTATCGCCGAATGGGACTCAACATGCGGCAGATTGAAATCCTGGCAACAGCTATTCCGAAGCAACAGTATTACTACGTTTCCGAGAGCGGGCGCCGACTCTACGATCTCGCCCTAGGGCCTCTTGCCTTGTCCTTTGTCGGCGCGTCAGACAAAGAATCCGTTGCGGCGATCAAGAACCTGGAGGCCAAACATGGAAATGAGTGGGTCCATGTTTGGCTTGCCGGGCGTGGCCTGAAACTCAATGACTACCTGGAGCCAAGATGAACATGTTCAAAAAACAACCCATGGGCCATCAGAATATTGATAAGCCTGTGATTGCCAAGCTCGAAATCGAAAACCCGTACTTAACTGCCAGACGCACATGGAATGAGCATGTCGGTTCTGTTGTCTCGTCGCGGCAGACTTGGCAGGTGGTAGGCATCCTGTCGCTGTTGATCGCTCTCGCCAGCGTAGGCGGTGTAATCCATATCGGCAGTCAATCAAAGTACATTCCCTACGTGATTGAAGTGGATAAGCTAGGCCAAACCATCGCCGTCGGACCGGTACAAGCCGCCGGCCGAGCAGATCAGCGCGTCGTTCATGCTTCGGTATCGGAATTTGTCAGCGATGCCCGGTATGTAACGCCTGACGTAGCCTTGCAGCGCAAAGCCGTCTTCCGGGTGTACGCACATCTGTCTCCAAATGATCCGGCCACGGCCAAGATGAACGAGTGGTTAAACGGCACCGCAGATTCTAGCCCATTCAAGCGGGCAACGAAGGAAATGGTAAGTGTTGAGATCAAATCTGTGCTCCCTCAGACACCGGATACTTGGCAAGTCGAATGGACTGAAACCACTCGTGACCGTCAAGGCGTCATGAAAGGCCAACCGGTTAACATGCGGGCATTAGTCAACGTATATACCATCGAAACAACACCTCAAACCACTGACGAGCAATTACGCAATAACCCGCTAGGGATCTATGTGCGTGATTTCTCCTGGTCAATCATCCCATGAATTAATGAGACTTTCCCATGAGCAACAAAACTATCATTCAAATCTTGGCTCTCGTTATGACGGTATCGGAACCTATCCAAGCAGCTCCTGGCGATGACATAGCCGACAAGTACTTTTCGAAAAACAATCCGCGGTTAACCGCGCAAGAAAAAGCAGCAATCGCCATCGCTAAGCGTTGGGAAGCGGGGACCGCTAATGCTATAAAGCCTGTGGCCGGCTCCAATGGGGCAATCAATTTCCTCTTTGGCGCACAGCAGCCCAGTATCGTTTGTGCAGTTCTACAAGTTTGCGATGTAAGCCTTCAGGCAGGGGAGCAGGTCAACTCGATCAATCTGGGTGATACGGCCCGTTGGACAGTGGAGCCCGCCATCACGGGGAGTGGACCAACCGAAACTCAGCATCTCATCATCAAACCCATGGATGTTGGACTGGAAACCAGTCTAGTCGTGACTACAAACCGTCGTACCTATCATTTCAAGTTGCGTTCGCACCGTACCGAGTATATGCCTCAGGTGGCATTCACGTATCCCGAAGATGCTCTTGCGAAGTGGGATGATATCCGCACTCGCGAATCACAAGAGCGCGAACAAAGAACCATTCCTCAAACCGGCGAGTATCTGGGGGATCTGTTTTTTGATTACGACATTGAGGGCGTTGCGTCCTGGAAGCCGGTCAGAGTCTTTAATGATGGGCGTAAGACGATATTGCAAATGCCGAGGGAGATGGAGCAAACCGAAGCACCGACATTGCTGGTGATTCGCAATGAGGGCGGCTTATTTTCAGATGACGAAACCGTTATGGTCAATTACCGCGTCCAGAACGATCGCTATATCGTCGATACCGTTTTTGACAAAGCCATTCTGATCGCGGGTGTCGGCGGCAATCAAGATCGTGTGGCCATCACTCGGAGGAAATAACATGATCAAGCTTACTCTCGCGGCAGTGGTCGCGCTTGCCTTGGCGGGGTGCGCCATGACCTCACAGTATGGAAACTATTTGCCATCTGCGACCGTGGATCAGCAGAATTGGTTCGCCAGCGAGGCAGTGAAGCAGCTCGCCAGGCGATGGCCACCGGCAAAAACTCGGCTCGAACTGAAGCAAGCGGCACCAGATGCCTTCGGTATTGCGCTGGTCAATGGATTGCGCGAAAGCGGATATGCCATTGTAGAGTTTAGCCCTAAACAAATCGAAGATCCCTCTACAACAGATGCCAACATACTACCGTTGCGTTATGCGCTCGATCAAATAGGGAGCGACGACGCAAATATATACCGCCTCACTCTGTTAGTTGGAACTGAATCTCTAACTCGCCCGTACATTGAACAAAATGGTTCTGTGATTCCGGGATACTGGACGCACAAGGAGTAAGGCCATGATAGAGATTGATCACATGGACCCTGATTCATCACCGGGCGCAGGAGTACGGCGAGTCAACAATCTACCCATGTACATCATGGGTGGTGTGTTGATGTCATTTCTTGTCATTATGGGCTTGGTAGCGGCGGATCGCGCTGCTAAGCAAAATGAAAAAGAAGAACAACACCTGCACAATGGCAGCACATCGATGTTCGCTAAAGAAATTGCTGGAGACCAGACGAGCGGACTGATCGCGCCATTGATACCGCCTGCCGAACCTGAACCGCCTCCCATACTCATTGCACGGCCGGAAAACTTGGACGCACCGCCGAGACCACCGACTGATCCCATGCCACATGACGACGAAGCAGATCGCATACGCATGGCAAAACTGCAAATGTTTCAAGAAGCAGTGAAAGCAAAAACCGGCGTACAAATCACAGCCCCGCGTAGCGCCGGGTCGTCGCCAAGCACTACCGCACCCAAAACTCGCGAGGAAATGCTAGCGAGAATGGCGGCAATACGTCAGGAAATAGAAGCAAACAGGCATCAGGACCCGACAGCCTCGTATCAGGCGCGTCTGTCCCAGATTCGCAGCATGGGGATTGGCGGTGAAGCATCAGGAGACTCGTCTGCCCCGTCGCTGTTACAGACATCGACAGCTGATAGTAGCGGTAAAGATTACACAAAATTCTCGGGAAGCGATGGGGATCGTTGGAAGCTCGAATCAAAGCCCGAAGCGCCGCGCACGCCGTATGAGTTGCGCGCAGGTTTCGTCGTTCCTGCAACCTTAATCTCCGGTATTAATTCCGATCTTCCTGGTCAAATAATGGCTCAAGTTGCTCAGAGTGTGTATGACACTCCGACAGGAAAACATCTATTGATCCCTCAAGGGTCCCGCCTAGTAGGCGCATATTCTAGCGACGTATCCTATGGTCAAGCTCGCGTCCTGGTAGCGTGGCAACGCATTGTTTTTCCGGACGGGAAGGCGATGGATATTGGTGCGATGCCGGGAGCTGATAGTGCAGGGTACGCTGGTTTCAATGACCAAGAAAACCATCATTATGTCCGGCTTTTTGGATCAGCATTGCTCATGTCTGCCGTCACCGCAGGCGCCTCATACAGTCAACGGCAAGACCAGACAACGACTTTATACGGTGCGCCTAACGCCAACAGTGCATTAAGCCAGGCATTGGGGCAACAGCTCGGTCAAGTGACTGCTCAACTGATAGCAAAAAACTTGAATGTTGCTCCAACTCTGGAAATCCGGCCTGGGTATCGATTCAATGTCATTGTCACCAAAGACATGACATTTTCAAAACCGTATAGATCATTCGATTATTAACGCCAAGGAGAAAAACTATGAAACAGAAAATTTTAGCCGCTAAAAAATCCGTACTCGTTGGCTTAATTGCCGGTACGTTGTCGATGCCGGTATATTCCTCAGGATTTCCCGTCTATGACGGTGCAAATTGGACGAGTAATTTTACGACATCTTTTGAAAGCCATTTACAGACGCTGAAACAAATAGACGAATATAGAATGCAAATAAATCAGTATATGGACCAGCTACAAAACTCGTTAGCTCCTGCGAGCTATGTGTGGGATCAAGCGCAGACCACCATCAATGGGCTGATGAATGCGGTCGATACACTGAACAATTACAAAACCGAGCTAGGTGGCATTGACAACTATTTAAGCGAGTTCCAGGACGTTGCCTATTACCGACAATCACCGTGCTTCTCGTCGGCCGGCTGTTCTGATGCGGAACGGACCGCAATGGAGCAAAATCGTACCCTGGCGTCAGAGTCGCAGAAAAAAGCCAACGACGCCCTTTTTCGTGGTTTAGACAAACAACAAGACGCCCTTCGATCAGATGCTAAAACGCTTGAAAGATTGCAATCGTCCGCACAAAGCGCGACAGGGCGCTTGGAAGCGCTTCAATACGCTAATCAATTTGCCAGCCAGCAAGCCAACCAACTCTTGCAGATTCGTGGACTCATGATGGCTCAACAGAATGCAATGGCAACACGGATGCAGGCGGAAGCGGATCGCGAAGCTCAGGAAGCGGCCTCGGCCGAGAAACTGCGCAAGGGCAGCTATCGCTCCAGTCAAGTACGTTCTTGGTAAGGAGAGAATAAATGAAGCCAAATAATCTTTTTCTTTTAGTCGTTCTGTCAGCTTTGGCCAGCGCATGTTCTAAGGACAGTCCGACACAGGACATGCCAGAGATCAACGATGAAAACTGCAAGCCAGAGATCATAAAAAAAATCACCGATAAAGGCACGCAGCAAGAATTTGCATCGAAATGTCTACATCGCTCAGGCGGATTTCAGCCTAGCAAAAAACGCGAATGGTAAGGCAATATGCGAATACCACCTAATTCAAAATTCGCTTACATGCAGATAATCCTATGCTTGACACTCTTTTCTATCGACGCCCAGGCGGCCATAGACAATGCTGGCATCATGGATAATGTCCTTGATCGTTATTCAGCAGCAGCCGCAAGTTGGGCCGGGGTCGTTACTTCCGCCGCAACGTGGCTTTTCTGGACGCTTGTGATCATTTCAATGGTATGGACATTCGGCATGATGGCACTCCGCAAGGCCGACATTGGGGAGTTCTTCGCTGAATTTTTTCGTTTCACTGTCTTTACCGGTTTTTTTTGGTGGCTTCTCACGAATGGGCCTAATTTTGCCTCTTCTATTTATACGTCGCTACGGCAAGTCGCAGGCAATGCCACTGGTCTCGGTAGCACACTGTCGCCATCCGGCATTGTCGATGTGGGATTCGCCATCTTCGACAAGGTGATGGATCAGTCAACGCTCTGGTCGCCAGTGGATAGCATGACTGGCATCTTGATGGCGGTGGCTATTTTGGTCATTCTGGCCTTGGTCGGCGTGAACATGCTCCTTCTCCTGACGTCCGGATGGGTGCTTGCTTACGGTGGCGTGTTCTTTTTAGGGTTCGGTGGATCCAGGTGGACAACGGATATGGCGATCAATTACTACAAGACCGTCCTCGGCATAGCTGCACAGCTTATGGCGATGGTACTCTTGGTAGGCATCGGCAAAACTTTCCTAGACGATTATTACACGCGCATGAGCGAGGGGATCAGTCTCAAGGAAATGGGCGTCATGATGATCGTAACGATCGTATTATTAGCCTTGGTCAATAAGATTCCGCCACTTATCGCTGGCATCATCACCGGCGCTAGCGTCGGCGGTGCCGGCATCGGCAACTACGGCGCGGGGGCTGCGTTAGGAGCTACCAGCATGGCCTGGTCAGCAACACAAATGGCCGGAAGCGGAATCATGGCGGGCGGAGCCTCGGCCGCTGGAGGCGCACAGGCTCTCATGGCCGCCGTCTCGAAGGCCAACGATAATGTGGCAAACGGCACTGATATTCTTTCTAACTTCGGCCGACCATCAGATGGAGGTAGTTCGTCCGGTGGCGGCAGTACAAATTACGCGCAAGCCGCTGGTTTCGCCAATGCTGGTTCATCCGAATCAAGCATGTTGACATCAGCCGCCAAGGTCGCCGGTATGGTCGGTCGGATCGCGGCCGACGCAACAGCTAACTTGGCTCAAGGTGCCACTGAAGTCGCCAAGGAAAAAGCGACCAGTATCAAAGAAGCGGGAATGGATCGCATTGCCGATACCACAGGCGGAAAAATCGCCGCCGCCATTAAAGGGCAGGGCAGTATCGCCCCAACATTTGACGGAAACACCCTAGCCTCAGCAACATCCAGCGACGCCGATCAAGAGTCGGAAGTAGCGGCCTTTCGCGACAGAGATAACCATCGCGTTAACCTATAGGAGTTCTGATGTTCATCGATCTACCTCCACAAATGCAAGAGCGCGTTGTCTGTTCGATCTCGGCTGCCGTAAAGTATGAAATTCCTGCCAACATTATGTTGGCAGTCGCTGAGAAAGAAGCGGGTAAACCGGGGCAGTGGGTGCGCAATACGAACGGTACCCATGACGTAGGCCAGATGCAGTTCAACACATCGTACCTGCGCGATCTGACCCGGTACGGGATCACGGCAAACGATGTAGCGGCAGCCGGCTGCTACTCGTTCGATCTGGCCGCCTGGCGATTGCGGATGCATATTCGCAACGACAAGGGCGACCTGTGGACGAAATCCGCCAACTACCACTCACGCACACCACGATACAACGCCGTGTACCGCGCCGATCTGATACACAAGGCGTCGAAGTGGGCCGAGTGGCTGGAAGCCCGTTTTGTGACGTTGGACGTGACAAAAGAGGGCGCTACTGCCTTGATGCCAACCCAGCCGATCCAGGTTCAAGAAGGCGCGCAGCAAGTATCGGCCACGCCGGCGAAGCCACGGATGGCGGCGACGGTTCAATCTACCTCTGTCCCCAGTTATGTACCCCGGCAAATTATCTTCAACGACAACCCGACCCACACTAAGTAACGGAAGGGCAGGGAACCCTGTTCTTCTAAATCGATTGACAGCCGGTCTAAGCCACGATTTTCAGAGACTGGAGTTTGGCTGGTCAATTATTGGTCAATTTGACTTAACTCTAGAGAGGGCAGAGAGTTAGGATAAATTGCGACGAATTAACGACAGGGTTATCCACAGATTTTGTGGATAGATTTGCCGAACGTTTTTCTTTTCTGCTCATTTTCTGGCCAGCCACATGGTTCTATAAAACGGCCGGATACTGTTGGCGAATTGGTCGCACAATAGCAGCGAACAGGAGTCCAAGGCTATTTATTATCTGTTACACAGGTATTGCCATGTCTCTTCATCCTAATCTCATTGAGCCGGTTCCTGAGCAAACGGCTCAGATTGCACACGCCGCCTTTCCCAAGGGCTCTCCCTATCTGGCCCTGCGGGACGAACTGGGGACTCTCTACCGTGACGATGATTTTTCCACGCTCTTTCCTGCAAACGGCCAACCTGCGTTCCCACCGTGGCGCCTGGCACTCGTCACCATTTTTCAATTCCGAGAGAGTCTCTCGGACCGCCAGGCCGCCGAAGCCGTGCGCGCCCGCATCGATTGGAAGTATCTGTTGGGGCTTGAACTTGCGGATCCCGGCTTCGACTTTTCCGTACTCTGCGAATTTCGCGCGCGCCTCATTGCGGGCGAGGCCGAAATGCAATTGCTGGAGGTGCTTCTCGGCCAGTGCCGCCAGTTGGGGTTGCTGAAAGAGCGGGGACGGCAGCGGACGGATTCGACCCATGTGCTGGCCTCGGTGCGGGTATTAGGCCGTTTGGAACTCGTCGGCGAAACCTTGCGCGCGGCACTCAATGAGATTGCCAGTATCGAGCCAGAATGGCTGCACAGTGTGGCGCCGAAAGCCTGGTATGAACGTTATAGCCGACGCGTCGAAGACAGTCGCTTGCCCCAGACTGACCAGAAACGGGAGAGTTATGCCCAGACCGTCGGCGAGGACGGATTTGCACTGCTCGATTTGGTCGAAACGGCGGAAGCACCGGCAAAGTTGAGGCATTTTCAGCAAGTGGCGGTTCTACGCACCGCGTGGGCCCGTCACTACGTGCGAGATGAGCAGCCCGCAGGCGGTTCGCCCAGCGTGCGTTTCAAAACCAACCACGAAGTATCCCAGGCCGACGAAAAAGTGGAATCGCCTTACGATCCCGAGGCTCGCTACCGCGGCAAAAGCGGCATGCACTGGACCGGTTACATGGTTCACATCAGCGAAACCTGCGACGAGGATAGTGTTCACTTGATTACACATGTGCATACCACCCCGGCCGACGTCCACGAAGCGATGTGCACCGAATCCATCCACAAGGCCTTGGCTGACAAGGGACTTCCGCCGCGCGAACACTTGGTGGACGCCGGCTATGTGTCTGCGGAGCTCTTGGTTCGCAGCCGGGTTCATTACGGCATCGACCTAGTCGGACCCGCCCGCGTAAATCCCACGTGGCAATCTAAAGTAGAGGGTGCCTACACGGGCGAACGGTTTAAGATCGACTGGGAACAACGCGTGGCCTACTGCCCACAGGGCGTGGCCTCGGCGGTTTGGCGCGACTATAACAACGCGGAAGGAAAGCCCTATCATTTAGTCTACTTTCCGAAGGCGGCGTGCCAGGCTTGCCAAGCCCGAACGCTCTGCACCCAGGCTAAACAGCAACCGCGCCGGTTACGCCTGCACCCAAGGCCTGAACATGAGGCCCTGCATGCGGCCCGACAACGTTTAAAGAGCGAAGAGGGTGAGCGACTTTATGCGCAACGCGCCGGAGTCGAGGGCACTCTATCGCAAGGCGTCCGATCCTTCGGGGTACGCCACACACGTTACCGTAGGTTGGCGAAAACCCATTTGCAACAGGTCGCAACGGCCGTCGCCATTAATCTTGATCGGATCACCGCATGGCTAGCAGGTAGGCCTTTGGCGGTTACACGAACCTCGCACTTTGCGGCACTAGCCGCCTAAATCAATTCGCCAACAGTATCCGGCCGTTTTTGAGATATAGAAACTGGAAAAATTTCGACATTTCTGCACCGAGTCAAAATCATGCTTTGAAGTCCATGAGTGGGTAAAATTGATAACAGTTGGGTATGCGATAAGTGCTGTAAGGGGTAGACGCAGAATTCGGAAAAAATCGTACGCCACTTGGTTTCTTCTTTAATAAAGTCAAATTGTTATTGATAGATAGAGATTCGGATCAGGTAAATATCGCATTTGGCCGCACCAGATATTCCTTTAGAAATCACTACTTATAGGTGCTTAGCATACTTTAAATTCCGTTTTCTGAGACTACCCCTCATAGATCTTGGCCAATGCAAGTTTGATGACGCAGACAAGAAAAAATCATGACTAGCGGTTATTTTCAGGCGAATTTAATCTTCGTTTGTTTAGATATTGGGAACAAATCGGCACCAATGCCAATTTTTCCCTTTCATCACAAACGCAAGTAAAATGCTGAACTACCGCTCCAAAATTTCGGCAGTAGCCGGCCAGGGAATTGGGTTTCTGCTTGCGACCTTGGCTGCAGTATCCATTCAGGCATCCTTTCCTCTACACACTGGGCTGGACGGCAACTCCAATGTGCGTGCTGACGGCATGATAGCTAACGACTTTCGCGGTTATTCGGTCAGTCATGTGAGCGACTTCAATGCAGACGGCATTAGCGACTTGATCGTCGGTGCCCCCCACAATGCCTCCCTGCCAAGTGCCACTTATCTGCTCTATGGCTCCGCCAGTGGCCCGACTTTTCCAGCCAATCTATCGACACTCTCCGGCAGCGACGGCATAACCAACTACAGCCAACTGGGATCACCGATAGCAAACGCTGGCGACATCAACGGTGACGGCGTGACAGATGTGATCGTCGGCGTCCCCGGCGAAAGCGCCGCCTATGTATTGCTCGGCAAAGTCGGCTTGATCCTGGACGCCGTTCCGGTCGGCGGTCTCAGCGGCAGCAACGGCTTCCGCATCAGCGGCATTCCCGGTAGCCAGTTGGGCTTTAGCGTCGCGAATGCCGGCGACGTGAATGGCGACGGCCTGAATGACATAGTTGTCGGCAACGGCGCGGCCAATTTCGGAGTGGGTTACGTGATCTTCGGCAACAAGAAAGGCCTTCCGGCGGATCTGGATGTCCGCCACCTGGACGGCAACACTGGCTTCGCCATGACCGGCGCCGGCAGCAACGTATCGTCTTTTATTGTGACAGGTGCCGGCGACTTTAACGGCGACGGTGTCGGCGATTTGCTGATCGGCTCCTGGCACGGTAATGCGGCCTATGTCGTGTTCGGTTCAAACAGTGGATTTTCCGCTTCCGTCAGCCTCGCTACGCTCGACGGCAGCAACGGTTTCCACCTGACCGACGGCAGTACAACCAACCGCTTCGGTTACGCCGTCACCGGCATCGGCGACTTCAACGATGACGGCATCGCGGACATCGCGGTGGGCGCAGCGATGGCCTCAACCAGTTCGTCCAATGGGCGTGCTGGTAAAACCTATGTGGTGTTCGGCGCCGATACAAGCGCAAGCACGCTGAACGTCACTTCGTTGAATGGCCGCAACGGCTTACAGATTGACGGGACGACGACCAACGACCTGCTGGAATGTCCCAGTGATTTATGAGACCGCTATTACTCTTCGGAACACTCTGTACACGACAAAAAATATAAACGTTTTAAAACTGATAGGAGACGAATCCATCCACGAGAACTATGGCGGGAACGCCTGGAACGATACCCCAGCGCAAAAACAAAGCATCATAGCGGCCCCTTGGTATATTACGAAAATATCGGCCAGCCGCGAACGGCGCGGCCTCCAGCGTTTCCGCTACAGTTAACACGACAATAACGATTCACATGATAAAAACTAAAATCTCGATTAACCCAGATTTGCCGCCCGATTTTTTTTGTACGCCGAACGAAGAACGCAGTCAAAAAGAAATGCTTACCTGGTGGCGTATTCCTTTCATCCTTTCCGACGAATGTTCCTCAACTGAAACGAGGTACAACGTGCGCCGCCTCGATGGCTGGGCGTGGGATCGCCCGACAAATTACGGGGTTTTTGACACCCTGGATGAAGCAATAGAAGTTGCTGAATGCCTCTTTCCTGAGTGACAAGCGAGGAACGAGGGAGCGCGAGCGGACGAGGACGAGCGCGGAACGGCTGCAAGACAACATGAATACAATGCAAGGACAAGGCGGTGGCGATCCGTACCAGATAGCGGCGTAAAAGCCTATCCTGTCCTAATAGGGGGTCTGCTCACGAAACGGAAAAAATCGTACGCTAAGCCATTTACCCTTTTTCTTTAGCACCAGTCAAGCGTGTCAGAAAGAAGTATACTCCAACTGGATACAGTCAAACCGAGTAGGGTATCCACGTTCGCAAGCACAGCTTAACGTACAGACCTTTCCTAATTCTGCCTTTCCTTATTGGGCTTCTTTTCCGTAGAGGAATTTCCGGACGTTATTTTTGCGCGAATTCTTAATGCGCATCATCCGTGTGCCATGCCGGCAGCATGTAGATGTCATGGGGCTTTAAACCCATCTTTTTCAGCGTATCGATACTGGTTTTCTTGGTCATTTTTTGCAAATCGATCACGGTGATCGAGCCATCGTCCATTTCGGGCAGATTTAAAAAATTGTTTTGTACGAATGCATATTTTTCATCGGGCGAAAAGACGACATGATGGGAGCCTGCGGCTGTTGGAATCGATTTCAACAACACTGGTTTTGCTATGGATTGGCCGCTGATGTCGAAAATGTTCAAAGCGCCTGGCTTTGCGGTGGTGACGTATAACCGATCGTGAGCCCGGTTGAAGTAAATCTCTAAAGGAACGCCTTGCTGGATTTCCGAAAAATCATAAATGGGCTGAAAATCAAACGTATCACTATTGGCCTGCCAGGTCGCTTTCCATAATTTGCCTTCGAACAAGGTATTGATATAAGCCAGCGGTGGATTCGCATGCGGCACGAATACCGCTTCTACCGGCGCTGAACCCGACGGGCTGGGTTGGTCGGACAATTTATGCGTGGACAGCACCTTGCCGCTCGTCGCTTCAATTACGGTCACGGTTTCACCGGGATCTTTCAGGTCAGACGGACGTACAGTGCTGGTAACGATGAGCCGATTGATCTCTTCTTGCAGGCCAATGCCGTGCGGATACCGAATAAAGGTGTCCGGTCCATTGGCGGCAATCACCTGTCTGACTTTATCCGTCAGCGCATCGCCGACGATCACATTGCTCGATCCCATACAGGTGAGATACCAGGTTTTTTGGTCTGCGGTGAACGCCATGTCTTCGCCGGCTTCGCACTCCGGCACATCCAGTAATTTAACGGTGTACGGCGTGCGCTTCATGTCGATCACGCGCAAGGCCCCATTGCCCAAGGCGGTGATATAGGCCTTGCTTAAGTCTTTGTTGTAAAAGAAATGATGGGAAACCGTATCCGGCGGTAGCGGCAGATCGGTTAAGATTTTGCCAAATTGCGGCGAATCAGGATCGACATCAAGGATCGCAATGCCTTCCCGGCGCGGGGTGATGCCAGGTTTGCTGTCGTAGTTCACCATCGCCAATATTTCGGCATGGGCTATCGTTGAAGTAAGCAGCAACAGGCTGCACAGGGTCTTTACGATTGTTTTCTGGATCATGGTCATGGCTCGAATTGAATGTCGAAATTTTAAAAATGCTCATTTGCAAACGGTTACAAACGCGCTAGTTAACTTACTTAAACTTCCGCTGTTGGCGGTCGACCTCATGGAAGGATGAAGGGCAGGGCGCTGCTTGTTTTTAAGATCATGCTTTAAACCAGCCGCCTAATAATTCGTCATAGCACTGTTTTAGAGGCACGGTGGAGTGTTCGATTTTCATGCGCAACAACGCTCCTTGCCATGCATTGATCCAAAGATCTGCCATTTCCCGTGCGGATTTGTCAGCGCGAATCGAACCTTCCCTTTGAGCGCGACTTAAAGCCAGTTCCCAAGCATCACGATAACTGTCCAGCGCGGTTTTCAGGGCCATTCGGCAGACGCCGCTGGTGTCACCGACTTCACCCATTAAATTTCCTAATAAACAGCCCCCCTTGAATTCGATGGCTTCCAGTTCCTTCATGGTTTCTTGGACATAACGCTCCATGGCCCCGAGCGCATTGCCTTCGGATTGTTCCAGATAACTTTGCAGCCGTTCCACGTAGGTCGCTATGTAGTGAGTGATTGACGCCGCCGCAAAGTCCTCTTTACTGCTGAAATAGCTGTAAAAAGAGCCTTTAGGAATCTGTACGGCATCAAGGATCTCTTTGAGCCCCGTCCCATGAAAGCCCTGGAGCATCAGCAAGGAGACGCCTTGATTGAGTAAATTTTCACGCTTGGTTTGTTTTTGAGTGAGCTTTTGCATGCGCACAATATACGACCGGTCGTCTACGATGTCAAAACAAATTAGACCGGTCGTCTTTTTTATTCAGTTCGATTATCCCCGTTTTTAAGAGAGAGGGATCGACGTTTAATCCTCAAAGTGACCGCCTGACAAACGCTAACTTTCGGTTATCCCTCCAATTCTTATAACTATCTCTTGAAACTTATTTCTGAATAACTCATGCTACGGATGAGTTTTCGGAGGTGTTATGCTGGTCGGTTATGCCCGTGTTTCGACGCAAGACCAAAATCCCGCCCTGCAGCTTGACGCGCTCAAAGCAGCAGGTTGTGAAAAGCTATTTGTTGAAAAAGCCTCCGGTGCGCAGCGTGATCGGCCGGAGCTATTAGCTGCGCTGGACTATCTGAGGGCAGGGGACAGCCTGGTGGTCTGGAAACTGGACCGTTTGGCTCGTTCCCTTAAGCAACTGATCGAAACAGTAGAGCTACTGGAGAGCCGCGAGATCGGGCTCCGCTCCCTGACCGAAGCGATCGACACCACGACCGCCGGCGGGAAATTGGTGTTTCATGTGTTCGGCGCCCTGGCCGAATTCGAGCGTTCGATCATCCGCGAGCGCACGAGAGCCGGTTTGGAGGCAGCCCGCGCCCGCGGTAAAAAAGGGGGTCGTCCCCCGGCCTTAGTCGCGAAGGACCTCGCGGCCGCCAAAGCGATGCTGTCCGATCCGGACATTACGATGGAAGAGGTGGCCAAACGTCTCCGGGTGGCTCCTTCTACGTTATACCGACATCTGCCGGGAGGCCGGGGAGCCATTCAGGAGACAGAGTCATGTTGACACCGGTCGCCTACCTCGAAGCCAAGGATGCTAGCCGCAACATTCACCGCGCCTATTCGATTGCCTATGGGCAGGACCTCTTCGGCAACTGGATTGTGGAAACGACTTACGGGCGAATTGGCGCCAAAGGGCGGACTATCGTGACTGTCGTCGACAATGAAGACGAAGCGCTAAAATACGTGCAAAAAGCGCTTAAACGCAGGCAGTCTGCCCCGAAGCGAATCGGTGTAGGCTATGAAGTTCGCGCGACATTCGATCTGGATCCGTAGCCGACTTTTAAAATCCTGTTGCTAAAACCCATGCGATTAGCCCAGAGCCGGTGCCGTACTAAAAGAGGGGGTTACTGATCCCAGAAGAAAAGAGTAAAGGGTATCGCTCAAGAATTGAGAATTCCAGTTAAAACGGCCATGCATTCTTGTTGTAAATCATCCCCCTGAAATTATTTTAAAGCAGCCATGGGTAATGGTAGATTTTATTGGGGTCGACAGGCAAAGTCGACCCATTTCTGCCGATCGACACGACTACTCCTTTTCGTCTGCTCCTTTACTTTTAGTGGACATTCGCCCAATCTGGTGGGTCTTCAATAGTAAGTGATTTAGGAACAACTACTAGCTCTTCGAGTTGATGGTTGACACATATGCATTATGGAACGCCTATCGAGCAAAGATTTAGTAGCGAAATATATACTCAGCTTTCACAACAATATCAGTCTTTCATAAAGAGGAATCGGTAGATGAAATAAAATCTGAATGACCCCTCTGCAATTCTGACAAAAATGTAATCTTCTCGTCATGTCGGTGTCAGGAACGGATTGGTATCCTTTGCTCATGCATCGACTATTGTTTATTTTGTTTATTTTGCCAGTTGTCAAATTGGCCGTCGTCGGCTGTGCGAGTTTTCAGGATCGTAAATTGAATCCTGCCGAGTCAGCGGATCACCTGCAAAAACGGACCTTGTCAAACCCGGAACTGTTGAGTTTTATTGCAACGGTTATCGGAGGCGGACCCGTGACGCCGTCAAAAAACTGGAACGTGGATCGACTCACCCTGGCAGCGCTGTATTACCATCCCGACCTCGCGCTGGCACGTGCACAGGCGCAATCCGCCGATGCCGCCATCAAAACTGCTGCGCAACGTCCGAATCCCAGCATTACGATTTCACCCACGTGGGTTCGCAATCTGGCGACAGCGGCCATTCCCTGGATCGCGGCCACTACGATCAATGTTCCAATCGAAACCGCCGGCAAACGCGATTTTCGTATCAATAAGTCGGAACATTTGGCCGACGCGGCGCGTTTGCGAATCGCGGATGCGGCCTGGCTGATACGAGGACGCTTGCGTTTGGCCCTGCTGGAAGCCTATACGGCCCAGGAAGCGGAGCGCCTGCTTCATCAGCAACTCTCCCTCCAACAGGCGATCAATCAACACGTGGAACAACAACTGGCAATCGGCGAACTCAGCCCACTCGAAGTTACCCGATCGCATCTGGCAGTCAATCAATTAAAACTGAACGAGAATGCGGCACGTAAACGCGTTATGGAAAGTACCGTGCTATTGGCTGCCGCGATCGGTGTACCGGTCGACGGTTTAACAGGCATTCAACTCGATTTTAGTGATCTTTCCAGCCCCCCAGACTTGCAGGCTATTCCTGTCACCCAATTGAAGGAGCAAGCCTTGCGGACGCGTCCTGATATATTGGCTGCTTTAGCAGACTACGCTTCGGCGCAATCTGCACTGCAACTGGAAATCGCCAACCAGTATCCCAATATCCAGGCCAACCCCGCCTATACCTGGGAATTGGGCGAGCACCGCTGGACGCTGGGCGCAACCCTGCAATTACCAATTTTGCATCAAAATCAAGGCCCCATTGCCGAAGCCGAGGCGAAACGCCATGAGCTTGCCGTGCGCTTCGAGGCGTTACAAATGCGTATTGTCAGCGATATTGATCGCGCTCATGCCGGCGTGGCTACTGTACTGGCTAAATGGAGCGATGCCGAAAAACAAATCCAACTTCAACAAGAGAATCTCCGTTCAGTTCAAGCCCAATTTCAAGCGGGAGAAACTGATCGTCTGACTTTGCTCGGCGCTGAGCTGGAAAAAGCCGTTGCCGAGCGTGCCCAACTGGATGTGCTCCTCGAAACTCAACAAGCGCTCAATGGCTTGGAAGATACCTTGCGCGAGCCCATTGCATCGACACTGACAGATGCGATGATTGCTGACACTGCCGTCCGGAAACACCCCCAATGAAACCTGCCGCTTGGCCCAAAATAACCATACTAGCGGCCTGTATCCTCATGCAGGCTGCGACCCTACAGGCTGCCGACGAACCAGAAGTGGTGACCGAAGTGGCAGTGCAGACCGGCAAAATCACACGGGCGACTCTGCATCGCTACGTGATGGCTTATGGCCTGGTCGAACCGGAACCGGCGATGAATGGAAAACCAGCAGCCAGTTCGAAAATTGCCGCTCCAATTGCAGGTATTCTGTCGCAAGCGTTTTGCGAGGAAGGCCAAACCGTTAAAAAAGGCACGACCTTATTTGAGCTGGATACTCGCGCCGCCGATGCGCTGGTTGCCAAAGCAGAAGTCGCCGTCGACTTTGCGCAGAAAAATTTTGCCCGTAAACAGCAACTGAATGCGACCGAAAATATTTCGCGCAAACTTTATGATGAAGCCGAGCTATTACTTCAGGCGGCTCGCAAGGACTTAGCCAATGCCCAGACGCAACGCGAGTTGTTGCGGATCAAGGCCCCTTTGTCGGGCACGGTCGCGGCCATCCATTTCAAAGTCGGTGAAACCGTGGGGCT
>Ga0208625_100030_pt1 | contig 33466 bp, 28 predicted proteins | sample LakWasMeta8_HOW4_2_FD_183858 | JGI IMG/M metagenome (GOLD analysis project Ga0208625, IMG submission 183858) | Freshwater sediment methanotrophic microbial communities from Lake Washington under simulated oxygen tension - Sediment Metagenome... | ecosystem: Environmental > Aquatic > Freshwater >... | reverse complement strand
TAAAGGCATTGCTGCTTCTTCGCTGGCCGCCATTTTGGAATCACGCGGTCTCAAGGTCACTATGACCAAGCTGGATCCTTATATTAACGTTGATCCGGGCACGATGAGTCCATTCCAACATGGGGAAGTATTTGTTACCGAAGACGGTGCGGAAACTGACTTGGACTTAGGCCATTACGAGCGGTTTTTAAAAACCACTATGGCCAAAAAGAACAATTTTACCACAGGGCAAATCTACGAAAGTGTGTTGCGCCGGGAGCGTAAAGGCGAATACTTGGGCGCAACCGTACAAGTGATTCCGCATATCACCGATGAAATTAAGCGCCGCGTTTACGAAAGCGCAGTAGGCAAAGACATTGCGCTGATTGAAGTGGGCGGCACTGTTGGCGACATCGAATCCTTGCCGTTTTTAGAAGCTATTCGGCAAATGCGTGTGGAATTGGGGGCCGATAGGTCTTTATTTATCCATTTGACGTTGGTGCCTTATATCCGTTCCGCCGGGGAAATTAAAACCAAACCCACACAGCATTCCGTAAAAGAACTCCGCACTATCGGTATTCAACCGGATATTTTGATTTGCCGATCCGAGCAACCGGTGCCCATCGCTGAGCGCCGTAAAATCGCGTTGTTTACCAATGTCGAAGAAAAGGCGGTTATTTCTGCGGTTGATGCCGATTCTATTTACCGCATCCCGCTGTTGTTGCATGATCAAGGCTTGGATGACATCGTCGTTAACAAGCTAAGACTAGACGTGCCACCCGCTGATTTGAGTGAATGGGAAGCGGTAGTCGATGGTTTGACGCATCCTGTCGACGAAGTGACGGTGGCCGTGGTCGGTAAATATGTCGACCATACCGATGCGTATAAATCATTGAATGAAGCCTTGATTCACGCCGGCATTCGCACCCGCAACAAAGTCAAAATCATCTATATCGATTCGGAACTGATTGAAGATGAAGGTGTGGCCAGATTAAAAGATGTCGATGCCATTCTGGTGCCGGGCGGTTTTGGTGAGCGCGGTGTGGAAGGCAAAATTGCCACGGTTAGATATGCTCGCGAAAACAAAATACCTTATCTGGGTATTTGCTTAGGCATGCAAGTCGCCGTTATTGAGTTTGCTCGTGATGTAGCTGGTCTTGAAGGCGCACACAGCACCGAGTTTTTACCTAAATCGCCGCATCCTGTTATCGGTTTGATTACCGAGTGGATGAATGAAGCCGGTCAGCTGGAAATACGCGATGAAAATACCGATTTGGGTGGTTCCATGCGCTTGGGCGGCCAGCAGTGCCGTTTACAACCGGATTCATTAGCGTTTCAGATGTATCAAAAAGATGTCATTACCGAAAGACATCGTCATCGCTATGAATTCAACAACCAATATATCCAAAAGCTGGAACAGGCAGGTTTGCGTTTTTCAGGCAAATCCATTGATGGCCGCTTGGTTGAGGTGATTGAAATCCCTGATCATCCATGGTTTTTGGCATGCCAGTTCCATCCTGAATTTACCTCTACACCTCGTAAAGGCCATCCGTTGTTTTCCGGGTTTATCCTCGCAGCAGCTAAAAATAAAAAGGTAACCGCCGCATGAAGTTATTTGATTTTGAAGTAGGGCTGGATCAGCCGTTTTTTTTGATTGCCGGCACTTGTGTCATTGAAAGCGAACAAATGGCGATCGATACCGCGGGTTACCTGAAAGAACTCACTACCGAGTTAAACATTCCGTTTGTTTATAAATCCTCGTTTGATAAAGCCAACCGCTCTTCGCATGAGTCATACCGAGGTCCGGGTGTTGAGCAAGGCTTGAAGATCCTGGAAAAGGTCAAACAGCAAATCCAGGTGCCGGTGTTGACCGATGTGCATGAAGATACGCCGCTGGCGGAAGTTGCTTCCGTAGTCGACATCATGCAAACCCCGGCATTTTTATGTCGCCAAACCAATTTTATCCAGCAAGTTGCCGAGCAAGGCATTCCGGTTAATATCAAAAAAGGCCAATTTATGGCGCCTTGGGACATGGTGCATGTCGTCAATAAAGCTAAGGCGACCGGCAACCAGCAAATTATGGTCTGTGAACGCGGCGTCTCGTTTGGCTATAACAACCTGGTTTCCGATATGCGCTCGTTGGCGGTAATGCGTGACACCGGTTGCCCGGTGGTGTTTGATGCCACACATTCGGTGCAATTGCCGGGCGGGCAGGGCACCTCTTCAGGCGGTCAACGTGAACACGTGCCGGTATTGGCGCGCGCAGCAGTGGCTGTGGGCATTGCCGGACTGTTTATGGAAACTCATCCAGATCCAGCCAAGGCTTTAAGCGATGGACCAAACTCTTGGCCATTGCACAGAATGAAAGAATTACTGGAAACTTTAGTAACCATCGATCGTGCAGTTAAAGCGACTGCATTTATTGAAACCACGTTATAAGGAATCATCATGTCAGCAATAGTAGATATTCGTGCCAGAGAAATTTTGGACTCACGCGGCAACCCCACTCTGGAAGCCGAAGTTACCTTAGCCTCCGGCGCTGTAGGCAGTGCCATGGTGCCGTCAGGCGCGTCGACCGGCGAGCGTGAAGCGATTGAACTGCGTGATGGTGATAAATCCCGTTATTTAGGCAAAGGTGTTTTAAATGCCGTTGCTAACGTTAACACCGAAATTCGCGATCTTCTGATCGGCGTCGATGCTGCCGACCAAGCCGCATTGGACAATAAAATCATTGCCCTGGACGGCACCGAAAGTAAAAGCCGTTTAGGTGCCAATGCGCTGCTGGGTGTTTCTTTGGCGGCAGCGCATGCGTCTGCTAAAGATGCCGGACTGCCTTTGTACCGCTATTTAAATACCACCGGTGAATTCATTTTGCCAGTGCCGATGATGAACATCATCAACGGTGGCTCGCATGCCGATAACAGCGTTGATTTACAAGAATTTATGATTTTGCCGGTCGGCGCGCCTAATTTCCGTGAAGCCATTCGTTACGGCGCGGAAGTATTTCATAACTTAAGCAAAGTGTTGAAGTCCAAAGGCTTGTCGACAACTGTTGGCGACGAAGGCGGTTTTGCACCGAACCTGTCTTCTAACGAAGAAGCCATCAGTGTTATCTTGCAAGCGATAGAACAAGCGGGTTACAAGCCGGGCGTCGATATTTATTTAGGATTGGATGCAGCCAGTTCTGAATATCACAAAGACGGCGTTTACAACCTGGCAGCAGAAGGTAAAACTTACAATTCAGCGCAGATGGCTGACTTCTTTGTCGATTGGGTGGATAAATATCCAATCATCACCATCGAAGACGGCATGGATGAAAACGATTGGGCCGGCTGGAAATTATTGACCGAAAAATTGGGCGGCCGTATCCAGTTGGTCGGTGACGATTTGTTCGTGACCAACCCAGCCATACTGCAACAAGGTATTGATCAAAAAATCGCTAATTCTATCTTGATCAAAGTTAACCAAATCGGCACCTTGACTGAAACTTTAGCGGCTATCGATTTAGCGCATAAAGCGTCTTATACCGCAGTCGTATCGCATCGTTCCGGTGAAACCGAAGATACCACTATTGCTGATTTAGCGGTGGCTAAAGGTACCGGACAAATCAAAACCGGCTCATTGAGTCGTTCTGACCGTATCGCCAAATACAATCGCTTGATGAAAATTGAAGAAGAATTGGGCAGTTTGGCTAAATACGCAGGACGTAGTGCATTTTTTAAATAATGAATTACGGCTACAACCTTAAAGTAACTAACCACGGTGCAGAGCTAATCTGCACCGTGTTTGCTTTTTTACTTGAGTATCAGTTATGAAAATCATCATTCCGTTGATTATTATGCTGATTGTTCACCTGCAATATCGTCTCTGGGTTGGGGATGGCAGCATTGCCCAGATTAACCAATACCAACAAGAACTCGATGAGCTGAAGCAAGAAGTGGATGAAAAAAACCAGCGCAATGAAGCATTACGCGCTGAAGTGCTGGACATACAAAAAGGCCAAGAAGCGATCGAAGAACGAGCACGGGAAGAGCTGGGTATGATCAAGGAAGATGAAACGTTCTTTCAGATTGTTAAATAACGCTCCAAATTCCTCGCAACACATTTTGCCTTTTTATAATTGATGACTGATTCAACAAAATTCTGGGCAGTCGTGCCTGCTGCCGGTGTCGGCAAACGTATGCAAGCAGACCGCCCCAAACAATATTTACCGCTAGCCCATCAAACCGTTATTGAACACACGCTATCACGTCTGTTGCAGGCGGAGGTGTTTACCGCGGTAGTCGTTGCAATTTCCGAGCAAGATCCTTACTGGCCGACGTTGGCAATATCAAAACATGCCAATATCCTGACCGCGCCCGGCGGCAAAGAACGTGCAGACTCGGTGCTTTCAGGGCTGCGATTCATCAGAGATCAAGCCGCCGATGATGACTGGGTGCTGGTCCATGATGCCGCCCGGCCTTGTCTGACAACAGAAGATATAAACCTGCTGATCAATACTTTGGTCGATGATGCTGTCGGCGGGATTTTGGCGTTGTCATCTCACGACACCTTAAAAAATGTCCAGGGCACCAGCATTCACGGCACGCTCGACAGAAGCCATATTTGGCGCGCGTTGACGCCGCAAATGTTTCGGTACGGGATGTTAAAGTCGGCGCTGGAAGCGGCCGAAGGTAATCCGGCCATCACTGACGAAGCTAGCGCCTTAGAGTTGCAAGGCTTACAACCGAAAATCGTCGAAGGCCGTCCTGACAATATAAAAATCACCCGGCCGGAAGACTTACCTTTAGCCCAGTTTTATATGGAACAACAATGATCAGAGTTGGACAAGGTTACGATGTGCATCGTTTTGGCGATGGCGACAGTATTATTTTAGGCGGCGTTACCATTCCTTATGAACAAGGTCTGGAAGCGCATTCCGATGGCGACGTGGTGCTGCATGCGTTGTCTGATGCGTTGCTGGGGGCGGCGGCGTTAGGTGATATAGGCAAGCATTTTCCCGATACTGATCCTGAATTTAAAGGTGCCGACAGCCGTGTGCTGCTGCGTCATGTTTATAGTGTCGTACAAGCGAAAGGCTATCGTTTAATCAACGCCGACATTACCATTATTGCCCAAGCACCAAAAATGTCGCCACATACTGCGGCAATGTGCGAAAACATTGCTGCTGACTTACAAGTGGACATTGACTTCATCAATGTAAAAGCCACCACTACCGAGAAGCTGGGATTTGAAGGCCGCAAAGAAGGCATTGCCGTCCAGGCTGTCGTCCTGATCGAAAAATAACCCAGTGCCTTATTCAAATATTCCAGATTGGCCTGCTGTTTACGGCGGACCTTCTGCCACCGGCGACATTCGCACTCTGCCTGAAGACTTTATCGTTGAAGAACAGTTATCTTTTGAACCGTCAGGCAGCGGCGAACATGCTTTTTTATACATTCAAAAGACCGGTGAAAACACTGAATATGTTGCCAGAATGCTGGCTCGCTTTGCCGGTGTCAGGCAGCGCGATGTCAGTGTTGCCGGCTTAAAAGATCGTCACGCCATCACCAGCCAATGGTTTAGCGTTTGGTTGCCGGGCAAACAAGATCCGGACTGGACGCAGTTTGAATCCGACAGCATCAAAGTCTTGCAAACCGTTCGCCATGCCCGAAAACTTAAACGCGGCGTGCTATCCGGCAATCGCTTTAAGTTGACCATACGCAACTGGCAAGGTGATAAAGCAAAGACTGCCGAACAATTGCAAGCCATTAAAGAACACGGCATCGCCAATTATTTCGGCAGCCAGCGCTTTGGTAATCAAGGACAGAATGTCAACAAGGCTTTAGCGATGTTTCAAGGCGCTAAAGTGGGGCGGGAGCAACGCAGTATTTATCTATCAGCTGCGCGTTCGTTTTTATTTAACCTGATTCTGGGTTATCGCGTCACGCATCAGCTTTGGAATCAGCCAGTTGCAGGCGACACCTACAGCTTCGACGGGGGGCATAGTAGCTTCAAATCTGAGCAGCCGGATGATGAAATTGCGCGCCGTCTCCAGGCGGGTATTATTCATCCTACCGGGGCTTTGTGGGGTAAAGGCGATCCTGGGGTTTCAGCAGATGCGCTGGCTATCGAACAAAAAATTATTGCCGACCATGCCGAACTCGCCCAAGGCTTGATTGCTGCTGATGTCGATGTAGACCGGCGCGCATTGCGGGTCAATGTACCGGATTTGCTTTGGCAATTTGTTAGCGACGATGTCTTGGTACTTGAATTTACGCTACCGGCGGGGAGCTATGCCACAGCGGTATTGCGGGAAATTGTGCAGTTATAAATCGCAGCTCATACGCAAGTAATAAAAAGCCTCTTATAACAGAGGCTTTTTTATATTAGCTAACTCTAGAAGGGTATGTCGTCATCAAAATCATCGTAATTGGGTGGGGGTGGTGGCATTGATGATGAGTTAGTTTGCGGTGCTGGTTGTGAATTCTGCGCTGCAGGTCGACTAGGTTGCTCGTTGTAGCTGGTTGATGGTGGAGCCTCATTATTAAACTGGGCTGTGCCGCCGCTACGCGTGTCAAGCATGTGCATCTCTTCGGCGATGATTTCCGTTGTATAGCGATCTTGGCCGTCTTGGCCTTGCCATTTTTGTGTGCGGATACGGCCTTCAACATACACCTGACTGCCTTTTTTTAAATACTCTCCGGCAATTTCAGCCAAACGCGTAAAAAACACCACGCGATGCCATTCAGTTTCCTCTTTTCTTTCACCGCTTTGTTTGTCTTTCCAGCGCCTAGACGTTGCCAAGCGAATCGTGGTGACTGCACCACCGTTAGGCATATATCTAACTTCAGGATCAGCGCCCAATCGTCCTATTAATGTCACTTTATTAAGCATTTTCTCTCCTAGGGTTTTACTGATATCAATTGCCAATTTTTCTGGTCACTGGACAATATTATCTGTCACTCGATAATATTCTCTGTCACTCTATGTTTGATTATACTCAATATAGCCTCGCGAATTTCACCATTAAAGTGAATCGACAACTTGACTGCTCAAGTCGAAGCAATCGAATGCCGTTCGAGTGATCGATGGCTTTAGCCGACTTTCCCAAAACCACGGAATCATGGGGTGACCAATAAAATGAAACTATAATTACTACCAACGATTACTATTAGAATTGTAACGATGGCCAACGACCATCATCCCGCAGCAATTGTTGAGACTCAGCTATTAGATAAATTCGTTATTTGGCGATAGACAGCCAAAATAATATGACTTGGAAGAATATTAGTTAAATGGACAAAAACAAACTTACGCTTTCCCAACTAGAGCAATATCTCTCAAAAGCCGCATGGATTTTAAAAGGTCCAGTCGATGCCTCGGATTTCAAGGTTTACATATTTCCCCTACTATTCTTCAAACGCATTTCTGATGTGTACGACGAAGAATTTCGTATTGCTCTTGAAGAGTCCAACGGCGATGAAGACTACGCGGCCTTACCCGAATTCCATCGATTTGAAATTCCTGAAGGCTGTCATTGGAACGATGTCCGTGAAACGGCAACCAATGTCGGATTGGCGATTGAAAAAGCCTTGCGCAGCATCGAGCAAGCCAATCAAGAGTTTATTTACGGAATTTTCGGCGATGCCCAATGGAGCAACAAAAACAAACTCTCCGACAGCCTATTGATCGATTTAATTGAGCACTTTTCTCAATACGCACTGGGTAACGAAAATGTTAATCCCGATATGCTTGGTCAAGCCTATGAATATCTGATCAAGCACTTTGCCGATCTAACCAACAAAAAAGCCGGTGAGTTTTACACACCCCGTTCCGTAGTGCATTTGTTAGGGTTGATACTTGATCCTCATGAAGGTGAAAGTATTTATGACCCCGCCTGCGGCACCGGTGGCATGTTGCTGGAATGTGTCGATCATTTAAAGCACAACCAGGAAGATGCCCGCACGCTAAAACTTTACGGTCAGGAAAAAAACCTGACATCCAGTTCCATTGCCAGAATGAACATGTTTTTGCATGGCATCGAAGATTTTGAAATCCTCCGTGGTGACACTTTACGCAATCCCGCTTTTTTTGAAGCCGATGGCTTAAAAACCTTCGATTGCGTGATCGCCAATCCGCCATTTTCGCTACAAGACTGGGGCGCAGAAAATTGGGTGAACGATCCTTTCGGTCGGAATATCGCCGGTGTGCCGCCCAAAAGTAATGGCGATATGGCTTGGGTGCAACACATGGTTAAATCCATGAACAGTACCGGCCGAATGACCGTCGTGCTGCCGCACGGTGCGTTATTTAGAAAAGGCGCTGAAGGCACCATCAGACAGGCGTTGATAGGACAGGATTTGTTGGAAGCTGTGATTGGCTTGGGACCGAATATTTTTTACGGTACACAATTAGCCGCCTGTGTGATGGTATTTCAGCAGAACAAAGCGCCCGAGAAAAAGAACAAGACCCTGTTTATCGATGCTTCCGAGCAAATTAGAGTCGGCAGAGCGCAAAACTTCCTGGAACCAACTCATGTACAGCAGATTTATAGCTGGTATCAAGCCTACAATGATGTAGAAAACTACGTCAAAGTGGCTTCGCTCGATGACCTCAAAGAAAACGATTACAACCTAAACATCCCGCTCTATGTGGAAAAAATCATTGAAGACAATCTACCCAGAGTGGAGGAAGCACTAAGTGATTTAAAAGCCGCCTGGCAAGCCAGTCTGCAGGCAGAAGAGAAATTTAAAACAATTTTAAAAGGATTTATTTCATGACCCAGCAAGAACTCGAAAAATATCTCTGGGGCGCAGCCACGGCGTTACGCGGCACTATTGATGCCGGGGATTACAAGCAATACATCTTTCCGTTGCTGTTCTTCAAGCGTATTTCCGATGTCTATGACGAAGAATTTGCCAATGCCCTGGCGGAAAGCGATGGCGATATGGAATACGCGGCGTTTGCCGAAAATCATCATTTTCAGATTCCAGAAGGGGCGCATTGGAATGATGTGCGCGAGAAAACCGTCAATATCGGTGCAGCTTTACAGGAAGCGATGCGGGCGATTGAACAAGCCAATCCGGATACCTTGTTCGGTATTTTTGGCGATGCCAGTTGGAGGGGTTCTAAGCCCAAACCCTCGTAATTTTTTAAATCATTTTAAATCAATAAGATAGTAAATTTAAAGCTTGGGGTTTGACTTGCAGGAACTTAAAGCTGAGTTAGCATTCACTTGATGCACAGCCTTACCATCCGGTCTTATGTTGGCTAACCCCCAAAATTACCTAAAATTCTTAACAGGCGTTACCGCTGCCATCGGAATCGCACCAAAAACAAGCCCACACTCGCTATTCCCTTCCATGCCCCCTCAAAAAAATGCCCGATATGAAAAATAGGGGTTAAATTGCCAAAAGAACAGTTTGTCCTGAGACACCGCTGAAAGCCTTGCTACATGCGGCTCACAGAGGGAATATCGATTTTAAAAACGACGATAATATTTTTTATAAGCTGTTGAATATTAATACAATTATGGATTATTTTGTTTTCATGTTTATAAATGGGGGGCCAAAGGTTTGAGGTGCAATTTGGACCGGAAAACTAAGTTAGCATCAACTTCATGTACTTAATAGATTGTACTCAGAGCCCTTGTGCCCGTATCAGTTTGTTCCAGCATCATCGATGTCTATACCAAGATCCCCTTAAAGATTTAAATACATTAATACAATTGTCACATCGTCCCGGTAGGATTTTCAGCGTTGTTAGCTATTTGACATGTTAACCGGGACAGACGCTTTAGAAGAGGGTGTCAGATTATCCTCTGATCAATCAGACACGCCGCGATATGTTTCCAACCACATTCATACCGATGCCCATGACCGTATCGGGCGACACGCCTGTTTTGCAACCCGCATAAAACGGATGACATCATATGAAATTTCACAGCGTATCTATAATGTGCTTGCTGCTGCTTAGCATCCCGGTTCATGCCGGCACTTACGATTTGCCTATTGCGCGAGGCACAACGTGGTTAGCAACGCATCAGAATAGTGACGGCAGTTGGGGCGCATCCTCAGACCTTCAACCCATCTACACCAGTGCCGCCGTTAAAGCGCTGGCTATTGCTTACAAACGTCAAAACGCCTTTTTTGCCGGACTTACCTGGCTGGAAAGCCATGACAGCAGCAATGTCGATCTGATCTCCCGGCGAACGAGTACACTCACTAGCCACGGCGACGATCTTAGTTATGCGTTGATCTATTTACAAAATTCTCAAACCCGCAACGGTGCCAGTTATTCCGGTTGGGGACTGTCATCGTTTTATACCAGCTCACCCATCGATACCGCACTGGCGCTGATCGCTTATGCCGATGCGGGCAGTAGCGTACAAATTCAGTCGGCCCTTAATTATTTAAAAAGTAGTAAGCGCACCGGCACTAACGATAAAGGCTGGGCCATCAGCAATGCCAATAGCAGCGATCCGGCAGTCACCGCGCTAGTGATACAGGCGCTGGCCCGTTATACCGCCGTGGATGCCACGCTGACGACGGCTATTAGCAACGGCCTGAATACCCTCAATACAACAGTCGACTCAACTGCACCGCCCGTCATTCAAGCGCTGGTCGCACAAGCGGCACAAGAGGCCGGTAACAGCACTATGGCTTCCACGTTTCTATCGCGGCTAACCGCTAGCCAGACAGTAGATGGTAGTTGGAATGCCGATCCTTACACCACCGCACTGGCAACCCGTGCGGTAGCCACCGCCGCCAATGCCTCGATTCAAGCTACTGCCGTTGCGATACCCGATCAAGCCTTACGCCGGGCCATCAATCTGGCATTGGGCCGCAATGCCATGGATAACCTGAATCGCGGCGAACTGGCGCAATTAACCACCTTATCCGCGGTAGGCGTTGGTATCTCTGACCTGACCGGCCTGGAGTGGGCCAGCAATCTTGGCAGTGCCAACTTTAACGGTAATAACTTAACCAATATCACACCACTGTCCGGCCTTACCCAACTGGCCTCGCTCAGCTGGATTGGTAATCCAGGCAACAGTGGCGGTCCGGTACAAGTGCCCGCTGTACCTTTAATAGGAGAGCTGCTGATGGCGCTGGGACTTTTCAGCATCATGGCTTATTTTCGTCGCCCGTCAGTCTGTTAAGGAGAATTTATGCGTATTTTTTTATGTCTGTTGCTAGTGACATTCATTGTTCAAGCCGCCCCGCCATCTGACTTTACGGATACCGATAATAAAGAAAGCATTCATGCCCTTCCGCCGGAAAAACTCGATGCCATCCGCCTGATAGGGCGTAACGTGCTGCTAGCGGAAAAGACGAGCCAGCCGATAAAGAGCAACTGTTGCAGTTGCGTACCACGGTAGATCAATTGATCGCCGCCGAAGCCATGCCATCGCAATCAACTGGTATTAGACTGGTCAACAAAGCACCTGCACCATCAGTTAGTCAGGCAACGGGGGCATCCACTCGTGACGCGGCACGAACTCACGCGTGGAAGGTATCCGCCATCCTAAGGCAGGAGGCCAGTCAACTACATAGCAAAACAAAAACGCCAGCAAAACATGAGCAGTATTCGGCAGGCTTTCCGGTCGGACAGCAACGCGGACGGCTTTTTGAACAATTGGCGGACAAACTCGAAGTAACGCTAGATGACAACAACACTAACCGCATGGCGCAGTTAAGGGTCTTACGGGATCAGCTCAATCCAGAGAAGCATGGCATTATCGATGCGCCGCTGGTTCACGAAACCCCGACCCTGCAGGCCATGCCATGGGAAGAACCTATCGCGTCAACAAAAAAGACGCACCACAAAAACAAATCCATCCACTAACAAGGAATCGTCATGTTGCCACGCCTGGATTTGCCGAAAATTCTTCGATCAATCGCCATTTCTTTCAGCTTGGTTGCTGCTTTTCCGGCAACCGAGGCGCTTGCCGAGCAACCCGAAACCCCCGAGATTATTTTTACCGGTAGCGATGCGCAGTCCTTGACAGCAAAGGCCACGGTATTGGGAAATGCGGTGGCTATCTACGAATACGTCCACAATCATTTTGAATTTTCTGCTTATCACGGTTCGCGTTCAGGGTCGATCAACACCTATATGGGACAGCGTGGTAGCGATGTCGACATCGCTACCACGTTAATTGCCATGTTACGTTCGCAAAACATCCCGGCTCGTTATGCCGTTGGTACTATCCGGCTGCCAGCGGCACAACTGACTAACTGGCTGGGCATCGGTAATCTCGATGTCGCGGTGCAAGTGCTAAAAGACATGGGTATTCAAGGCGTGGTGCTTGCCGCCGACCGCAGTACGGTGGATTTAGAACATGCGTGGGCCGAAGTATCAGTGCCTTTCACACAATACCGGGGATTGATGGTCGACGCATCATTGGACTGCACATCATCAGCCAATGCCTCGCTTTGCAACTGGATTCCCTTGGACGGCAGTTTTAAGCAGAAAACTTACAACGGTCTGAACATCGATCCTTATAACGCCAGGACAAAAACCCGCTGACCGTCCTGGAAGAACAGATCTCAACTTGGCTGCGCACCAGCAATCCCGGCAAAACTCTGGAGGATGTCGCCGATGCCGGGCAAATTAATCAAATACACGACGGCTTACTGCCTGCCTCATTACCCTACACGGCAACAGGCAGCATTCGACACTATGACTCGGTGGCGCTGCATGATGCCGCAGTGCCCGCCAGCGAACCGAAGAAATGGGCTAAAAACTTGACCGTCAATGTCAGCATTACCCCCTCAAACTCCACTACTCCTCTCACAGGCGACGCGACCTTATTATTAACACAGCTCAATACCAAGCGTTTAACGCTGACCACAGAATTTCCAACACCCGGTAATACCCCCAACGTGGTCATCCGACTGGGTGGCACTGAAATTGCCCGTCCTATCGCCGGTAACGGCACTATCGCCGGTTATACGCCCGCTATTGGCGACCCTTACACCATCACGGTCACCGTGGACGGCGCACCCGATGCTAGCGGCGGAAGCATTGATCGAAACATTACCGCCAGTAATTCCGGCATTATCGGCGGTTATTACCTAGTCGCCACCGGTGGCGAATACTCCAACTGGTCACAAGTTCATCGTGCAGCGGACCAATTGTTGGCCGATAACGCCAACTACACCATTATTTTCAATTCAGCCGAGCTAGGTAGTAATGGTCTTCCTTGTAGTTCTTCCAATAGCTTGGGCTGCACACCTTATGTGAATATCAACGGCACCGGTGTGCCGCTATTACAAGATAAAGCAACATTGGATGCCTTAACCGGCGGCTTGTTGTATGTGGCCGCAAGTCAGTATTATGCCGAGCTGCGCGAACAGGGCGAACGTGCCGATCACCTGATGAAAACCAAAACGCCGATTATTGGTTTTCTCGGCGTGGTTAGTTCCGTGTATGACGTCGAATATATCGATAGCACGGCTTATTCCGTGCTGCCAGGCGGTCTGTTGATCGACATGAAGGGCATCATCACAAGTGGCTCTTACCGCACCCATGCCGCATCTCTCAATTATTCTAACCGTCAGTTCGAGTTTTTTGGACATATAGGTTCTTCGCTGGAACATGAGGTATGGCAGGAACTGACCGGCTACGATGCCGTGTCGACGGTACGCGGTATCCAGATGGCCTTGGCGGGCGGGGCCAGCCTGCTTAACCCCAAGAAAAACGCTAGCGAGGATACGCTACCTAGCCTGTATAGTTGGTTTGGGTTTAGTTCAACGGTGCCGAGTGGATTCACCTATAGCCCGCTCACGGTGTACTCGACCGCGCCGACGACATGGGCACACGCAACCAGTGGTAGTGCATTTGACACCCTGCTGTCCACAGTTAGCACTGGCACGAGTGAAACTCAGCAGGCGCATGCCGCCTACACGTATTCCTCTACCAGCGGCCTGTATGCTTGGTCTAACTGTGTCGACTATGAAGAAGGACGGTTGCAGGCGTTCTATAACACTAACGGCAACGCGTCCATCGCCCCCATCACATTATGCAGTCAATCGTTCTCCGGGCCGGTGTTAACGGTGATCAACCAGTTTCAAAGTTATTGGCTGAATACGATCATCCCATCCTATATCGGCCAATCCCATTTCGACTATTTCGATCGCAACAAAGGCTTTGCGACGACCGGACGAATTTACCGCGCCCTTCCGGCGGCAAGCGATGCCTACGATGCACTGACCGTCACGGGCATTCGAAACGACCTCTATCTTCGAGATCTCAGCAAAGACTGGATCGAGTACACGATGCCTTCGACTTTAGCCATAGGCCCCAACAACCGTTTCGAAGTTTATATTCGTAAAGGTTATTTGACGCCGAATGGTCATTTAGCCTCGATGACTTTCAAAATTATTAATCGGGGACAGTAGCAGCATGAGCCAGATTTTGAACCCTTTAATTTTGCGTACCCATCGCCAAATGATTGCATTGCTTACCATCGCGCTAACTTCAATTACGGCGCAGTCCCTACACGCCGGTGGTTATGTCGACAGCAGCGTAGCACTGGAAGCTGCAACCGCTATCAACACCGGTGCAGTTTCAGTTACGCCCACCTTTAATAACGACCAGTTCAACGACAAGGTTCTGGTCGGCACCGTCAATAACGATCAGATTCGAACACCGTCCACCGCCGATCCGGTATCTACCGTTTCCGGCAACAACTACCATGATGAAACAGATATACAAATACCCGGCCGCAATGGCCTCAATTATGTCTTCACTCGCACTTACAACAGCGCCCCCAGCTCCACAGGCTTGGATCGCGGAGTAGGCTCCGGCTGGACGCATTCTTACGGCATACGCCTAAAGTCCAACGATTTCGGCATTTGCCCCAATTGCGACAGCACCCAGAAACCGGAAAACGCCAATAGTAATACCTCATCAATTACCTACACTGACGAACGCGGCGGCGAGCAGAATTTTTTAGTGAATGAAACCAGCTATGCCGTCACCAACCCTAAAGGCGTTTACGACACGCTGACGCTGGATAGCCCGGTCGCGGGGCAGCATACTCTGACCTTCAGAAACGGTATCAAATATATCTTCGAAGTCCCCAGCGGCAGTTTAAAAGCGACGCCCGGCCTCAAAGCTCGCTTGAAATTCATCGATAATCCCTGGGGCGACCGGCTGACGCTAAGTTACGATGCCTCGAACCGTCTGTCTACCGTCACCGATAATCTGGGCATTGCCGGGCGCACGGGACTGGTGTTCAACTATTACAGTACCAATCGGCTCCAGAGCATTAACGACTGGACTGGGCGCTCTTGGGTTTATGGCTATACCGGCGGCGACCTGACCGTTAAAATCAACCCATTACTCGAATCTGTCTCCTACACCTATCAACCCGGCCACCTGTTGCATGAGATCATTCAGCCCCTGCAACGCAACGGTCAGACGGTCAAAACCACTTTCAACTACTACCGCAACGGCAAAACCTTTAACTACCACAACGCGCTGGGCCAACCCGAAACCCTCAGTTACGACTTGTACCGCAAATCCACCCGTGTCAGCGATCCACGCGGCGGCGTGCGCGAATACCACTACGATGCCGACGGCCGGATGACCAAACTGACTGAGCCAGACGGGGCGGTATTGATCTTTGAAAACCAGGGCGAGGGTATCCGCAGTAAGAAGTACGATGGCCTGGGCTATGCGAGCACCTACAGTTACCGGTTGGACAAGGCCTTTACCGGCGCTTCCGACACCTTCGGCAACGTCAGCCGAGAACGTGATGCCCTGAACCACGATACCGATACCAGCTACGGGCTTTACGACCAGGTCAGCGCTGTCAAGGACAAGAACGGTCACAGCCGCCGATGGGTGTATGGTGCTGCGACGACCGCCAACGCCACCACTTGCGCGGATGTTAAGGGTAAATTGAAGGAAACCCATGCGGACGTCAATAATCAACTCGACGTGCTCCTGGGATCATACGTGTACGATCAATTCGGCAACCCGTGCTCGGTCCGGGAATACTTCGAAGCAGGCAATACTAGCCGTTTTCGCCAGACCGATTGGGGCTTCGATGCAAATAACCTATACCCGGATTATAAGATCGTCAACCAGTCTAATGACCCCAATCGCCAATACGTATTCATTGATTACCAATACGACAACTTGGGGCGACTGGCAGCCGAGAATCTGTATCGTAAGGAGCTACCCGATCCCAACGATCCCGGTTATATGTTTCAGTCCACCAGTTACCAATACGACGCCCTGGATAGGGTGACCAAAGTTACCGATCCTGAAGGGCATATCCGCGAGACAGTCTATGACGCCAATGGCCAAGTTTACCAGGAGAAAGTCTGGCACAAACAAGCCAACGGTACCTATCTAGTCCGTACCGTTGCCAGTCACCAATACGATGCCGCCGACCGGCGCATCAGCACCACCGATGTGCTGGGCAATACCACCCAATTCGCTTACGACGAAGCCGGCAATCTGATTAAAGTCACCGATGCCAACGGCCATGTCACCAAAGTCGAAGTTGATGCGATGAACCGCAAAACCGCCATCATCGACGGCAACGGTCGGCGTACCGAAACCAAATACAACCTGCGCGGTGAAGCGATTAGTGTCACCAACGCCAATGGCGAGACCACAAAAAGCGAGTATGACGCCATCGATCGTCTGACCAAGATTATCAACCCGCTAAACTTTGAGACCCGTTTTCAATACGACGCCAACGGCAATCAAACCTGCCTGATCGATGCCAACGGCCTCAGCGCGGTTTCCGATCCCGGCCATCAACCGCTCAATGCCCAAGGCTGTACAGAAACCCGGGTCTACGATGAACTAAACCGCCTAACGCAAACCAAGGATGCGCAAGGCAATATCACCGCCACCAGTTACGACCTGCTCGGCAATCGCAAAACAATAACCGATGCCGAAAACCGCACCACCACCTTCAAATACGATGATCTTGGTCGCCTGATCGAAACCGTCGACCCGTTAATTGAAACCCCGACAGACAAGACCCAACACTTTGTCTACGATGAAGCCAGTAACGTAATCGAGACCACCGATCGCAAAGGTCAGGTGACCCGATATACTTACGACCTCCTCAATCGCAACACCCAAACCGACCACCTGGCCGATCTCAGCAGCGAAACAAGCACTTACGATGTGTTTGGCGACTTGGTTCAAAGCCAAAACAGTGCAATCACTTATACCTACAGCTATACCGCCAAACACCAGTTAAAAAGCAAAACTGATAGCCGTCTCAATAAATCCTTAAGTTGGACCTACGACCCGGCCGGCAATATTGACAGTAAGACTGATTACCAAGGCGATGTCACTGACTACCAGTACGACAGTGCTAATCGTCTCGTCGCTGAAACCAACCCGGCCTACCTGCAAGTCAGTTACCACTATGACGGCGCAGGCAGATTATTGGATCGTATCCTCAGTAACGGCGCACGTAGTCACTACGGCTGGGACAACGCCGGACGCTTGATGCAGTTGCAAAACACCACCGTTACCGGGCAAATTGTCAACAACACCAGTTACACCCGCGACCGTATCGCTAATATTCTGAGCCAAACTGAAGCCACCGGCAGCGGCCAGACTACAGGCACCACGACCTTCAGCTACGACCCGGAATACCGGCTATTAAGCGCGGATTATCCCGGCACGGCTAACGATGAGAGTTTTACCTACGACAAAGTCGGCAACCGCAAAACGCACGCCCAAGCCGGGGTTGCCGTGCATTATTTCAACGTCAATGCCGGCAACCGCTTAATCGACATGCGCACCGGCAGCGCCACCGGCACGCTCCTGGAAAGCTATCAATACGATGACAACGGCGGCCTGACCAGCATCAGCAGCAGCCGTGGCCTGACTATTACCTGGGATGCCAACAACCAAGTCAAACAAATTAACAGCACAACGTTTAACTACGACCCCAGTGGCTTCCGCATTAAAAAAACCGGCACCGCCACCAATAACTACTACCTGGAAGGCGAACACCTGGAGGCTATCTACAACAACACTGGCGTGGTTCAGGCCCACTACCTGCGCGGCAGCGTCATTGATGAAATCGTCAACGGCTACCAAAAAGACAGCAACGGCAAACTTATCAACTTCACCTACCACCACGATGCCTTGCAATCGGTACTGGGCCAAAGCGGGCACGAGGGCAGTATCTTGTCCACGCAAAACTACAGCGCTTTCGGCAAAAACTTGAGTCAAACCGGCACCAGCAACAACAAGCTGAAATACACCGGAAGAGAGGAAGACACCGAGAGCGGGTTTTATTATTACCGGGCAAGATATTATGATCCGGTGACGGGCAGGTTTATATCAGAGGACCCGAAGGGGTTTGCGGCAGGGGTTAATTTTTATGCTTATGTGAATAATAATCCCATCAATGCAAATGATCCGAGTGGGGAGCTTCCTCTTCCTGTTCGACTAGCTACTGGAGTTATAGGTGCGGGGGCTTCTGCAATCGGTTCATCAATTGGACAATTAGCTGATGTGAATAATTTCAGCGTGAAAAACGTTGGTATAGCAGCCGGAGTAGGGTTCGTTGCTGGCTTTACCGCCCCTCAAACTACGCTTAGTTCAATAGTTACGGGTGGTATTTCCAATATTGCACAATATGGAATAACTCAAACCATAAACAATCAAGCCATAAACAATCAAGCCATTACTACGAATGGCGTGATAGCAAACGGTATAACTGGACTTGCTGGTGGTTATCTAGGTGGAGCAGTTAGTAGCGCAAGCTTACGTTATGCTGAAAACTCTCCTTGGATTGATTCAGTAACTGCGCGAGCACTAAATAACCAGCTTGACATACAACTAAATACAGCCGGTAACGCTATTTCACGCAATGTTTTGGGGTCCATTTTCTCAAGCACAGATTTTTCGAGTGTGAGGTCTGCTTCTGGTGGATTTGTTTTATATCCAAATAAATCAAACACTAATATGATGAAATCAGTATATGAAAAATAACATAAATGATTAGTATATATATTGTTATTGGGATTTTTGCAGGTTTAATAGATGGGTATTTTTTTCCAAATTTGTTTGGATTTACCTTTAATTACACAGCAAATCTACTTCACAAAATTTCTTCCTCCCATACTCTCATTGTTATACTCAGCTGTTGGATGGGAAGTCTTATTGCTGGAATATTTTTAATTTTACCTATTGTTTTTGCACGGTTTTACTTCTATTCATCAATAGATAGTTTCAAGCTTGGCTTTATGGTCGGTATATTTATTGGAGTAGTAATCTATAAATCTACCCGCCGCGATTTTCGTAACCGAAATTGAAACAAACAAAGCGAACACTAATATGATTAGTGTCGGTGTACCACAAATGAACGTTTTATACTAGTTGGAGGATTAAACATGACGGCAAATTTAGGAGGAGAGCTTGTTCTTCAACACTTCGAGCAATTTTTGGGGCCATTCAAAGAGCGTTGGTTGAATAGTGCATCGCCGTCATTCCAGGTAATGTGGTTTCCAGAATGTCCTGAGCCGAATAGCCAATGTTTGGTAACTTATGGCTTGTCAGCCCATATCCTCCAGATAATCGGCAACGGTAATAGCGTGAGCAAAATGGAATTGATTATTTGTACCAAATCCTCGATTGACTCAAAAGCGCTGGCGGCACTGCTTTTCGCGATTGGGCAAGATGCAGTAGTACGGCACGCTACACCAGGAGTTCATAGAGTCTTATTAGGCGAAGGAGCCGTCTTGTCCAATCCAGTATTTGAACATTTCTATTTGGCATTGCCTGGTTATTTCCCGGATGAATTCGCTATATGTGAGGCGGTATCTCCACCGGTGGCAATGGTTCAGCTAATTCCGATATCGTCAAGGGAACGCGAGGTAATAGAGAAACAAGGGTGGCGTGCCTTCGAGGATAGATTGGTTGAACAGGACATCGATTTGTTGGAGTTTGACACTCGATTGGAATTGTTAACCGACTGATCCCCCTAGTTGGATAGGATGCACTAAACAACGTGCAGCGTATCATTCGCGTAATAAAAATGAAAAACTATAGCAAAATCGACTACCAATACGACAGCGCTAACCGCTTCTTGGTGGCTGAAACCAATCCGGCTTACCTGCAAGTCAGTTACCATTATGACGGCACCGGACGCTTGCTGGACCGTATCCTCTCCAACGGCGCTAAGACTTACTACGGCTGGGATACCGCAGAGCGCCTGACGCAGTTACAAAACGGCATCGACACTAATACGATCAGGTAACCCGTTATGGCGGAATTAACCAAAGACCAAATCCACGCGTTAATCGATTTAAAGAATGACGCTGAAGATTGTCATAAAAAGTTGGATGCCATCTTCAAGGAAATGAACAAAATCGATGCCAAGAAGGCCTCCCATCTAAAACGCATTATTGGCAAACTGAAAACCTGGTGCGGCACATGAATAATGCGATAAGACGCGCTTATTTTATTAGGATACTGCCGATGTCAGGAGGCGTATCGTTCGAGAAATCACCACTGATAACCTTAACCCATACCACCACCCGTTACCGTAATTAAAATAACTTGGCTTGGCAAATGAAAAAAGAAACGTCATTGGATCGGGTCCCTAAACCATCGCCTATGGGTTGTGGTTCTAATCGGCTATCGACAAGTAGATTTAATGAATGGCTACTGTTCGTTCTATTTGCCGGCTGTTACGCACTACTAAACTATGGTTATTTTCAGATTCCGGACGACCTGTTCGCCAATGTGATTTATCACCACGGGGTAGTGACAATTTGCGCAGATTTCATCAATTGGCTTGCCCCGCTAGAACAGGTGTTGGCAAAGCAGAATCACTTGCTTTCCACCAAAGCCGATCTGGAGATCGTGCGCGGCTGCGATGGGGCCGGGGTATTGTTTTTGGTGGTGTCCGCCATTGTGGTTTTTCCATCAAAATTCAACCGTAAACTGATCGGTCTATTACTGGGCATTAGCTTGATTTATCTGTTTAATCTAGTACGTATCAGCGCTTTGTATTTTGTCATCGCATACCACCCCGACTGGTTTATGGTGCTTCATACCTATCTGGCGCCGACCTTGATGGTGATGGTAGGCTGTAGCTATTTTGCTGGGTGGGCGTTCGGTTCGATGAACAAAACGCATGAGCCCGCGTGAACTCTTTACGCTGACCCTGAAAGGCTTGCTGGCATGGCTGGTCTTATCCGGTTTAGTTTGGTATTTCGGGGAATGGTTGGCGAAAGGCCTGTTTCCGTTGCTTAAGGCGGTTATCATGGCGATGACGTCCGACATTTCACCCAGCTTGAAACTGATCCAGTCAACGCAAGCCTTACCTGACGATACCATCGAGTTATCGGCCTGGGTACTTCATCCGCTGTATATCAATGCCAGTCTTGGCATTCCGCCAGGAACCGAGTTGAAAGCATCAGCGCATTTACTGCATGCACTGGTGCCGTTGGTCATTGAAGGCTCAATTCTACTGGTCTGGCCGGTACAGCGTTGGCAACAGCGTTTAGTGTTAATGGTCTTCGGTTTACTGACAGCGGTTCTGGTGATCATGGCGACGCTACCGGCGCAGTTGTTAGGCACCCTGGAAATATCTTTTCAGGAGGTTGCCATGTCAGGCAACCATCCCCGGCCGGTGCCGTGGTTTGTGGATTGGATGGTGTTTTGCGAAATGGGTGGCCGTTGGTTATTGGCGATTGCGGCGGCTGGGTTGTGTATTCAGTTACAGTGCGGGTTGCTGCGAGTTTGAAGTCAATGTGCTTACCGCAGTGATCAAGGTGATTTGTACTGCCCAGTTTCATTCAGTAATTTATACACGGTTGATCGGCCAATGTTCATTTGCTTGGCAATAGCTGTAGCCCCTATGCCATCGTGATACAGCGCCAGTATTTTTTTCCTGTCAATGGTGCGTTTGCGGCCAAACTTTACCCCTTTGGTCTTAGCTTCGATGCGGCCTTCATTGGTGCGCTCAAGAATTCGATGGCGTTCCGCCTGGGCGACGGCTGACAGGATGGTGACAACCATTTTGCCCATCGTGCCTTCGGTGCTGATACCGTCATCCAAAAAGCGGATGGCAACGCCGATGCTGTCGAATTCTTTGATCAACGTGATCATATCCGCCGTATCTCGTCCTAAGCGATCCAGTTTTTTGACCAGGATCACATCGCCTTCCTCGACTTTGACCCGCAATAGATGAAGTCCATCGCGATTGACGTGGCTACCTGAAACCTTGTCGGAAAAAATGCGATTGGCATTTACCCCAGCTTCCTTGAGTGCCTTGACTTGGCTATCAAGGGATTGTTGGCTCGTGGACACACGCGCATAACCGAAGAGTCTCATTGTTTAATATTGTCCCCTAAATCGATTAATGGACGAAGTGTCTATTAAGTGGGTGAAAAACGATTTAATGAACAGTGTATTCCAAGTCAATTACCCTGTCCACTAACTTATAATATTGTAGACAGCTGGAACATTGGGTTTTATGTTAGTTTTTGCCATTGCTATGGAGTAAATTGATGGCTGTCGTTTGTTTAAACTCACCCAACCACCTATAAAAGGTTTTTCTAGTCAGCCCATGCGTGCAAATAAGAGTAAACGGTTAACCGTTCTATCAGAAGCAGAAAAACACGCGTTATATGACCTACCCGATTTTGATGATTTTCAGCGTGCTGAATTCTTCGCGATGACGGAGAAGGAACATGCCATCGTATTCCAACGGAACGGCCTTCGCTCACAGCTCTATTGCTTACTACAGATTGGTTACTTTAAGGCGAAGCAAGCCTTTTTCCGCTTCTCACTACAAGATGTACCGCAAGAAGACATCACTTTCGTGATGCAGCGGTATTTCCCCGGAATGACTGTGGCGCAGCAACCCTTGCAAATGAATGAATATTACTTGCAACGTAATGTGATCGCGGAATTATTTGGCTATCGGCTTTGGTTAGAAAGTGATGTAACAACGCTATTGGATAAAGCCATTGAATTGACGAGACACGATGTTACACCGACATTTATCCTGACCGAATTGATTGTTTTTTTGAACAGTCAGAAAATTGTGCGTCCGGGGTATACGACGCTACAGACGATTATTGGCGATGCACTGACTTTCGAGCGCAATCGTTTGGAGCAACTGATTGACGAAATAGTGAAAGAATCCGGACGAACAGAGCTTAAAAAACTGCTTATCCGGGAAAATACCCTGTCTGAATTGGCGGCAATCAAGCAGGATGCCAAACACTTTGGCTACCAGATGATGCAGGGGGAGCGCCAGAAACGTGCAACGCTGCAACCTTTGTACAAAATAGCGAAGGTATTGCTGCCAAAACTTGAAATTTCGCAGCAAAATAAAAATTACTACGCTAGTCTTGCCAACTTTTACAGCATCTATGACTTAAGAAGGTTAAAGCCTGGACAAACCTATCTGTACTTGTTGTGCTACGCCTGGCAACGCTACCAGCAACTGAGCGATAACCTGCTCAGCTCCTTTTGTTACCAGCTTAAAAAACTGGAAGAAGAAACCAAGACAATATCAGCACAGCAATTTACTAAGTCCCAGGCCAATAGGCAGCAGGAGGCACCTCAGGTGGGGCGTCTGATTTTACTGTATGTCGATGAAGCAATAGAGGATGCCACTTTATTCGGGTCAGTACGCGATCAGGCATTTAACATCATGCCAAAGGACTCCCTAATCAATGCCGGTCAACGCTTATGCGAGGAATCCCCTAGTCAAATGGCTTTACGCTGGGAGGCCGTCGACAAAGTCACTGCGCGTTGTAAGAAAAATCTGCGCCCGCTGGCGATGTCCACCGATTTCTCCAGCACGTCCGCAAATAACCCTTGGCTAATGGCGCTGGACTGGATGAAGATGGTTTTCTCCCGTCAGCAATCATTGGGGCAACGGCCGGTTGATGAAATTCCTGCCGGCACCCTACCAAAACGCCTGCGCTCCCATCTGCTGGTATTAGATGATGAAGGCAATGCCACAGGTCTTCGTGGTGATCGATATGAATTCTGGATTTATCGCCAGACTCGAAAACGCTTCGATATTAACGAACTCTATCTGAATGACAGTGTTGTGAACCGACGTTTCAGCGATGAATTGGTGTCGATGGAACAGAAGGCCGGTATACTAAAGAAGTTAGACCTCCCGTGGTTACGCCAACCCTTGGATGACTCTATTGACACGTTGTACGCTGAACTCGGTCAGCAATGGAAACTATTCGACCGCGAGTTGCGCCAAGGCAAGCTAAAGCACCTGGAGTATGATGCGGCACGGAAGCATCTCACTTGGCGAAAACCCAAAGTCAACAAAAACGAGGCTTTACAGTCGGGCTTCTATACCAAATTGCCCGCGCATGGTATTGCCGATATTTTCCGATTTGTTAATGAGCAGTGTCACTTTCTCTCGGCATTATTGCCATTACAACCGCGTTACGCTAAAAAAGTGGCTGACGAGGATAGCCTGATGGCGGTTATTATTGCCCAGGCGCTGAACCACGGCAATCTGAGCATGGCCGAGACCAGCGATATTCCTTATCATGTCTTGGAAGCCACCCACCAGCAATATTTACGGCTATCGACATTAAAGGCCGCCAATGACCGGATCAGCAATTTCATTGCCGGGTTAAGCATTTTTCCCTATTATTCTTTTGGCCTGGAAACGCTCTATGGCAGTGTTGATGGTCAAAAATTCGAAATGGGAACGCCTACCCTCAAAGCGCGTTACTCAAAAAAATACTTCAGGCGGGGAAAAGGCGTTGTCGCTTATTCGCTGCTCGCCAATCACATCGCCTTACAAACAGAATTGATCGGGGCGCATGAACATGAAAGCAATTTTGTATTCGATATTTGCTACAACAATACCTCGAACATCCTACCAACAGCCATTACTGGCGACATGCATAGTATCAATAAGGCCAACTTCGCTATTTTGTACTGGTTCGGCATGAAGTTAATGCCTAGATTTGTAAATCTGCAAACCCAACTGAAACATCTTTACTGCGGCGACGATCTTACCAACTACGAAAAGTTTTTGATTACGCCAGTCGGGCAGATTAACCGTTCCTTGATAGTCTCAGATCAAGCCCACATGGACCAAATGGTCGCCACGCTGGGCCTTAAGGAAATGACCCAAAGCACTTTGATTCGTAAGCTATGCGCTTTACCGGCACAGAACCGAACACGCAAAGCCATCTTCGAGTTAGATAAATTAGTCCGTAGCGTTTACACCTTACGGTATTTGAGAGATCCGCAAATAGAGCGTGATGTGCATCGTTCGCAAAACCGCATTGAATCCTACCACCAACTACGGTCATTTATATCCCAAGTCAGCGGCAAAAAGCAGCTGATCGGCAGAACGGATTTAGATGTCGCCATCAGTAATCAGTGCGGCAGGCTTATCGCCAATGTGGTGATTGCTTATAATTCGATCATGTTATCGCGGCTTCTCGACAAGTACAAAGTCGCCGGGAACGAGAAAGTGATTGCGTTACTACAGAAAATTTCTCCGGTCGCTTGGCAACACATTCATTTTTTAGGTCACTATGATTTTAAAAACAACTACCATTTAATCGACTTTGATGAGATGTTAGCCAACATAACATTTGACTAACATATTGATTTAATATCATTTAAAAAATTCCGAGGGTTTGGGCTTAGAACCCCTACAACTCAACAAAAATATTGCCCAGGGCTCCATTTATCCACTTAGGTTTATTTTTTCAGCCGATCATTTGCGTAAAAATATGCTATAGAAATCACTGTAACATATTGATAATTAAGGATAAAATATCTTTACACGGCTTTTGTGCTTTGCTAACATTTAGTCAACTAGCGCGCGTGACTAGGCGCGCTTATTAAATGCATTGAGGTCCTTAGGTTTACAGATAGTCGTTGGGGTAGCTACATTGAAGCAGAACACACATTTTCAACAAATTTTAGTAAAAAAATCATTTGGATTACCTAAGCACTTCCAATTGAAATTAGGTGATCAACTGACTGGATTTAGACAGTTCGGGAACAGTCATGTCTAAGCGGAGGGGAGCTACCAAAAACAATGTTTTGTCTTGGATAAAGAGGGGAGACGGTCAAGGGGAAGGGCTCGATTACAAACCATTTCTGCATGTGCGCGATGTCCCTTCCAAGGGACGCTCTGCAATGGTCGACGGATTGAAAACCAGAAGGACTCACCACTATCTATCCGATATTGAATATGGCTATCACATCCTGGCGGAATATGCGACAAAAGTTATAGACATTCGAGAGCAATTCGCACTCCTACCTTGGGAGGAGACGCAGTTGATCGCTAATTCTCTCAGAATTTCACATTCGGTATTTCCCGGGACAGACACACCTATCGTGATGACCTCCGATATTGTGTTGACGATTAACGGTGATACAAGAACTCGTCTTTATGTTCTCTGCATCAAACCATCATCGGAATTAGATCCGAATAATCCGAAATTAGGACGTACTTTAGAAAAACTTTTAATCGAAAAAACATACTGGCAGACCAGAGGTGTTCCTTGGATCTTATGTACCGAAAAAATGCTTCCGACTATCAGAGTTCGAAATTTAGATTTGTTACGCACCACCATGGTGTCCCGAGAACGTGACTGGCTTAACCCAAAATTATCTGAGTTCGCTCCTTGGTTCAAACTGCTATGTACAGAACATCTCAGCCTGAATAATTTGCTGTCCCGCGCTTCGGAGCACTTCAACATCACAGTTGATGACGCCTTTACTCTTTTTGGACGTTCAGTCTGGATGCGGCTACTACCGGTCGATCTCGACGCCAGAATAATCGCGCATGAGTTCCCCGTTCCCATTAAGTTTTCCTGATCGCCAAAGTTATCTCAATGTTTAGCGTGAACGACATTTTAGAAGCTGCTCCAGACAAAACTGCCCCATTTGACGGGGTCGTGCGTATCGTTGCCGTTTCCGAGGATGGAAATGAAGTAGCTTTGATGCGATTGGATTTATCTAATCTACGTGCTCCGTTCAATCGTCCTACAGAAGATATCTTAGCAGGGTTACGGCAACAGGAAATTGTAAACCTTGAAATCTTTGATGTAAGTCTGGCCATCTCAGAAGATCAATTGTCACCATTCGCACAAGAAAAGCTGCAACGAACATTGAAGCTGATGCTACCTCTATTGGGAGATGATCATCTCATTCTCGATTCAAAATACCGTGGCAAGGTTTTTAGTCATCAAGCAAAGATTGCTCAAGTAACAGTCCGAACCATTCGGAGACATTTTTATAACTACTTATGGGGAGGAATGAGCAAACTTGCGTTGTCTGGCCTACAAAAGAAAAATGGCACCGATCCAACAGTTCAACAAGACAAAACTAGACGGCGCGGGCCAAAACCCTCAGCCCCGGAAAAAATATGTCAGGTCACGCTGGCTCAGGTTCGAGAACCTCTGACAAAAGGGGCTAAAAGTTTTTACCTATCCGGAAAAAATTCTCTGATGGAATCCTATGTTTTGACCCTTAAGAAATATTTTTCGAAAGGCAAGAAAATCTCAAAAGACACTAATAGAAAAATGACCCTTGAAGCCATTCTCGTTCCTCCTGCAGAGCAGCCGACATACCGTCAATTCCGTTACGTGTGTGAGCTACTGGAGTATGCTGAGGGTAAAAGAAAAATCAAACCACGACAACCTGAAGGCCGCAAGGAGAAAAAAATCCAAATTGGGCGTTCTCGCCAGGGTGTAGCAGGCCCTGGATACCGCTACGAAATTGACGCAACCAAATTACAAGTTCAGTTGGTTTCGCGTTATGGCCGCCGCAACCTTGTTAGCGAAGCGACACTCTACATTATTGTCGATGTATGGTCCGGCGCAATCGTTGGCTACACAATATCGCTAAACAACGCCAGTTGGGCTTTGGCTTCGAAGGCATTGCGTAATTGTTTCACGGACAAGAGCAAAGTATTCGAACGCCTTGATCTGCCTTATTCCTCCAGAGATTGGGTATCGCGACATCTGCCCTCAAGACTGGCGGCCGACCGTGCAGAACTAATTAGTAATAAAGCAGGCGTCGTCCCTGAAATTGGAATTAAGGTTGAAATCATGCCGCCTATGTGTCCTGAACGAAAAGGAAAGGTTGAGAGTGTATTTAATAATATCAAGCATGGAAATAACTTCTATTTTTTACCGGGACGACATAAAAAGAACCCTGGCCGCAGAGAACCTGACGGCAAGGATAAGGCAGCTCTGACACTTGAAGAGCTAGAAATAATTATCGTCGAAATCATTATTGACCTGAACAACGACCCAGTTCCTATCGATTATATACCGGCTGATGTATTGAAAGCGGGATACAACGCCGTTACTCATGGCGGCCTGTTCGAATGGGGGTTGGAACATAGGGCAGGATTCACACGCACACTTCCAGCTAAAGACGTCTTTACCAATTTGATGGCCAAGGAAACTGCATCAGTGACTACCCGTGGAATCAGTTTCAAGAAGCAAAACTTTGTGTCGGAAAGGCTGATTGATCTAGGCTACACCGCCCGTGCTGCAAATGCGGGAGCTTTTGACATTGAGATTCGTTATGACGATAACTTCGCGGATCAAATATGGTTTCTTGACGACTTCTCGTTGGATTGGATTCCGGCACTAAACGAAAACGAAGAAGTGTGTCGTCTCAAGAGTGCGTTTTTCGAGTTGAATGATTTCCTTTCAGCAGCTAATGATTTGCGCTTCCAGGCCAAAAAAGAAAACATTCATCAAAAGTTGGAGAAGTCCGAACGCATAAACGCAATGACGAAGGCGGCGAGCCAGGTAGCAATGACGCAGCGAAGAGGAATGCCAAAATCCCAAGTAAAGTCAAGCCTCCGATCCAACAAGCAAATTGAGCAGCAAGCCGAGAATCTTGTTCTTGCTGAAGAAACACTGACCAGCTTTGCCAGCGCAACAGTTACAAGCCTGCAGCTACAAACACAGGGATCGAATATACCACACCCCTCGTCAACTAAAGTCGACGCCAATCAATCGATTGCATCCCGAAGCCGAGAACTCTGGAAATTAGCCAATGACAAACTTGATAAATAATTTCCCTACATATCACAGTTACCCCATACAGGAATTTCAGGGGAATCCACTGATCGAAGCGTTGCATCCACCGCCGCATGATCGTGACGCAGCAATCCTCAGCCTTATCAAGCGCCCCACTTTCGATATATCAGAACGGGAACTTCCCTCGGCAATACGCATGTTCTTTCCTGCACGTTTGACGAGATTTCTATTTCCTACAACCCAGCATGTTCAAATCCTGAAACATGTCTATTGTCAAATACTAGATGGATATAGGTTTCGCAACCCACTTACAGTAGGAGGGCAACATTTTCTTCACAATGCAGGAAACCCAGAATTTCATCTTGATCGCGGAATCGAGTCCGCATCGAGTCGCCCATCAACGATTTCATTTCTTACCGGCCTGTCCGGTATGGGCAAGTCGACATTAATCCGCGGTGTCATGGGGGTAATCGGCAATCCCGTTATTCAGCACTCTAATTTTAGGGGAATACCTTTTACCGATAGCCAAATTTTATATCTGATGAGAAATGTACCCGACCAATGTGGGCCAAAAGCCTTGGCCAAAACATATGGCGACTACACTGATACTCTGCTCAATACAAATCTGTACGGGAAGCTATTCGCAGATAAATCCATGACACGAACTCACTATGTTGCAGAACTTCGCCGCATTGTTGCCAATCACCATGTAGGTGCAATTGTTCTGGATGAATTCCAAAACCTTTCTCTTGCCGGAACGGATGGAAAAAGGGAATTAATTGCTCTACTAATTAACATGAGGGATGAGCTAGGTGTTCCCATCATTCTCGTCGGAACATATAAAGCTGTCGATATGTTGGAAGGCGAAGCCAGTATAGCTAGGCGGTTGGTAGAGGGTGGCTTTCACGATCTGAAAAGACCAGAATCCCCAGCAAATGAAGACTGGCGCGCACTCTGTGAAACAGTTTGGGAATATCAGTGGGTTCGTAATCCGATAGACCTAGACGACAACATCATTTCTGTACTTTATGAATATAGTCAGGGCATCACCGGCATCATGCTAAACCTTTTTGTTGCCGCCCAAGTCGAGGCTATCGACTCGGAATCAGAACGGGTTGACAATAATCTGCTTCAAAAGGTTTACCTGAATCGCCTCAAACCACTACACAATATCATCAATGCGCTACGCTCAAATGACATTAAGTTTCTGAGCAGATACGACGATCTATATATCAAGGGGTTTAACGAACTCAAGAATGATAACTTCATGAACCAAATAGAAAGCATACGAGTACAACTCACTGCTGACCACGATAATCAGCTTGGCATGTTCACGCCCGTTAACCAAGAAAAAAAGCAAAACATCCTCGATCGGCCCATGGAATCCAAGCTGTCTACTGAAGAATTGTTGGTAAAAGTTATGGAAGACTCAACCACTTTTCCCGAAGCCTTAAGCTAAACTACTCTCGTTATAACCGCGGAAGCAAGTGTGTCAAAATTCCCATTCTTCCCTATACCGGCCGAGGGCGAATCTATTTATTCTGTATTTTGCAGATGCGCTGAACGCTCGGGATTGCCCGACAAATATAACTGGCCAGAAGCACAAAACTACTGTTCTGGCCGCCTTGCCAGGCTACCTTCAAAATCTGTCGTTAGCATTACCCGCGGGCCATCCTTGGATAAACCTAGGAGACACTATTCAGAACCATACCTCTCTACCGTATTTCACGTACTTCGACACCCCGGAGCAACGCGATTCCGCAGTGAAGCTTCTCTTACAAAATGCCCATTGCCGTGAAGTCAGCCTGGCACTTGGACTGACCCAATACAGATGTGGGGCTGTTTCTAAACATCCACGATTCTGTTTAGCATGCATTCAAGAAGATGAAAGAACTCACGGATTCACCTATTTTCATAGAGAACATCAACTTCCAGGTGTGGCCGTCTGTTGGAAACATGATGAGATTCTCTCGCATGGCTGTAGCATTTGCGGTACCTACCCGATTCGAGGTAGGGGGTTGTCGATGCCCGGACAATGCAACTGTTACAGCGGACTTTCGCCACTGCCTGCGTTCGAAAAACTTCCAACAAATCATGATGTTCTGAAGTGGTTAGCCGACGAGAGTGCCTATTTGGTTAGCGCTGTTGGAACAACTGCTGCAAGCCCTCGGGCAACATTAAGACAACTCGTTCTAACTAACGGATTCGGTAAAGGCTCTTTACCTGTCTACTCTAAAATCGCAACGGCTATTGAGCAAAAATACGGTGCTGACACCCTGCAATGGCTTGGCACCCCAGCTTGGTCAAGCGGACGTCCAAATGCCTGGATTCGTAGACTGTTGCATGACAATTTAACCAACACGAAGAGAAGCCCCTCTATTCTTTTCCTTTTGTTCGTAGGGCTATTCTTCGATTCGATTATGGATTTTGAAACTGCGATTCCTATTAACCAATCTGGAAGCTTGTCACTGACAAAAGATGCTATGACAGCTCAAGACTCCGTTTTGATAGATTGCCATGTAAATGCAGAAAATACTGCTGCATCTGAGTGGATAATTGATCTGCAAAAATTGCTTGCCAAACATTCGTTTCGTTTATCTGCTGCTGCCGCAGACGCCGGTATCTCCACGTTTGCTTTAGCTGTCCAAGCCCGCAATCAAAATATCAGAGTTCCTTTGTCTAAACAGACCTTTGCAAAACTTGGGGAAAATAAACTTGAGAAGATTCGGAACGACCTACGTAAGGGCATTCCAAAAAAAACGGTCCAGATCAATTATGGCATAAGCGAATGGAGTATTTTTCTGATTGAACTCGACATGCTTGAAATCGCCAAAATCAATCGATCTGTTAGAGCAAGTTCTATTCGCGACAAACATCGCCAGAAGATTATCGACTTAATTAAAAGCAATCCAAACGCCTCGCGAGTGACAGCATTTGTTGAACTGCCAGGAGCTTACGATTATGTACTCCAACATGACAGGGACTGGTTTCACCAGCAATTTCCATTACGAAGAAAGCCGCCACAAAAAGCGAAAAGGCCTATTCGAGTCGATCGAACAAAATTGGATAAGGCATTAACCATCAAGATACAACATCTAATCACTATGATAGAGTCTTCCGGCAGTAAACCGGTACGCATTACCAAATGCGGAATGCTTAAACGTGCCGGATTTTATAGTAAGTACGTAGCTAATCCAGACGCTTACCCTGAAACCACGTCTTTGCTGGAGAAGATCTCCGAGAGTCAATACAACTTTATTAACCGGAAAATCACTTGGGCTATCCAAGAAATGATGAAATATGGCCAAACCATATCAATAAATACGTTACGAAGAAAAGCTAGCGTTCAGGCGTCCAAGATTCGGGAACGCCGTGAATTTGTGATAAAGGCAGTACAAGAATGCGGGGCCATAATCAACATGCAATCATTTTTTGCGAATGTGTGATGTGGCAAACCCTATGCGCATTGTCTGTATATCCGACACACATGGCCAAACCAGTGCCCTGCAAATTCCAGATGGCGATATCCTCATTGTGGCTGGGGATGTCTGTTTAAGCGGGAGTTCCTTCGAGCTTGAGCTATTTAATGATTTTCTCGGTCTGCTGCCACATACGCACAAATTGGTAATCGCGGGCAATCACGACTGGCCATTTTTTTTCCAAACCCAGGAAGAAATCCGGGCGTTACTTAACAACGCAATTTATCTTGAAGATAGCGGTATCGAAATTAATGGTGTGAATTTTTATGGTTCGCCCTGGCAACCTGATTTTCATAACTGGGCTTACAATCTGCCGCGGGGAGAGCCGCTTGCCCAGATGTGGGAGATGATTCCTGATGACACCGATGTGTTGATTACGCATGGCCCGCCCTACGGTATCCTAGATAGGGTCTATAGTGGCGACCATGTCGGCTGTGAGGATTTGCTGGCGGCATTACCGCGTGTGATGCCTAAACTCCATGTTTTTGGGCATATCCACGAAGACTACGGCGTGTTAACACAAAATGGCACTGTCTTTGTTAATGCGGCCATCTGTGATGGTCAATACCGACCGGTTAATGATCCGATTGTGATCGATTTATAGCAGGCCGGGGTAGGGGAGGGATGATTCCCCTGCAGATAACTCGCGCTCGCCACCACCTGGCTACGCTCGGTCGTGGTCATAAATATCTTATCATGACTTGATTAGCATAATTAATTTCAATAATCAAGTTATTTCTCGTTTTTGACCATAAAAAGCTGGCAATTCTTTGGAAAATAGAAGAATATATTTTCCAGAGTTTTTATTAAGAAAAATTCTAAAGCCCGACGATTTTATACTTTACTGACTACCGGAGGCATCATGGCACTTATCGCAAAATTCAGCATTACATATGTTGCTGTCATCCAGTACGTCCTGAAAACGATACCCGTGACCCTGACCATGTGATCGTCATCCCCACACCTAACAACATCTGGGGCATGGCCTCGGTGTTAGTAAGG